>Ga0247722_10001041_pt1 | contig 15818 bp, 17 predicted proteins | sample MSEWelMarce3H_FC_FD_189094 | JGI IMG/M metagenome (GOLD analysis project Ga0247722, IMG submission 189094) | Subsurface sediment microbial communities from gas well in West Virginia, United States - MSEEL Well Study Marcellus 3H_FC | ecosystem: Environmental > Terrestrial > Deep subsurface >... | reverse complement strand
GTTTAGGTAGTTCTGCTACTTCTCTTGACACAAATGGCTATGGTACTATAGCAACCGGATTATACGGTAGTGGTATAGATATACAAGGTACATTTACTAACCCTGGAGCATCTGGATTTGGTGTTGCTGGAGGAAGAGGTGGAAATGCTATTGTTGATAGTACTACAGTAACAGCAAATTCATCAGTAAATAATACAGCAGCACAGTTTGCAACATTGTATGCTAATCGTACTATGACTATATCTGGTTCACATAATACAATTGCCAGTATAGTATTAAATAGTACATTTAACCAAACCCAAGCTATATCAACCGGTAGCATAATCGGTATTAATCATATTCCTGTCATAACATCAGCTTATAATTATAGAGCATTTGATTTTAGTAATACAACAGCGTATACTCCAAATGCCGCTGTAACTAATTATGTATGGTCTAGAATATCATCAAATATAAGTGCGTCTGTTAATAACCAACAAATTGTTGGTTTAGATATTGTACTTAGTGGTTCAAATTCAGCATTTACAGGAGTAACAAGATCAGCTTTAAGATTATCAACTCAAAATGCAGCTGACAACGCGTTAACTGCTATAGGTGTTGTATCAATTACTGGTTCATTAAATACAGCAGGTACAACTCGTTTATCAGGCTCATTTAATACAGCTATATCAGGTTCAACTTTAACAGTAATAGGATCAGGTTCAGCACAACCCGTATTCACAGTACAAGGTTCTCAAGGTGAACTATTCTCAGTAACAGATAGTTTATCAGGATCTTTATTTAGTGTAAATGATATATCTGGTCTTCCAATTATGGAAGTATTTTCAGATAATACAATAATAATGGGTGACTATCAAGACCCAATGATGTTGACTACTAAAAAAATAGCACAAACAAACTCAGGTTCATTTGTAGTTTATAGCATACCAACAGCATCATATGATGGAGCATTCATTGATTACACAATAAAATCAGGTTCAAATGCTAGAGCAGGAACTATAATGTCAACATGGGCTGGTTCATCAATTGAATTTACAGAAGTAGATACAATGGATATAGGTAGTACAACAGCAGTAGGCTTAACAATGATATTATCAGGCTCAAACGCTGTATTAACAGGTTCATCATCAACAGGTGCTTGGACAATTAGAACAATAATAAGAACAATATAGTTATGGCATTTAATTATTCTCCAAAAATAGTAACAGATGGATTGGTTTTGTATTTAGATGCAGCTAACACTAAAAGTTATGTTAGTGGAAGTACTACTTGGACTAATATCTCACAAATAAGTAATAATGGAACATTAACTAATGGACCTACATTTAACACTGGAAGTGGAGGCAGTATAGTATTTGATGGAGTAGATGACTCAGTTGTAAGTGCTAATGTTATTAATATAACAGGATCAGCAGCTAGAACTATAAATATTTGGTTTAGAAGTACAGGTACAATATCTACACGTCAGGCATTAGCATATTTTGGTTCAGAAGCGGCAAATGGTAGATCATACATAGAAATAGAATCAAGCCAATTTAAATTTAATACAGGTGCAGTTGCTCTTGGTGGAGCTGTTGTAGCAAATACATGGTACAATGGAGCAATTACATTTAATGGTAGTACATTATTAGTATATCTTAACGGAGTACAAGTTAATATAGGCACACCTACTTTAAATACAGGTACTGGTAATTTAATTTTAGGCAGATTTGTTACAAATGTATTTCCGTTAACAGGAAATATAGCTCAATATTCACTATACAATAGAGCATTATCTGCTCAAGAAATACTTCGAAATTACGAAGCAACAAGAACAAGATTTGGATTATAATTATGGCAGGAAGAATAGCATATTATGGAAATATAGTTAAAGATAGCTTAGTATTCTGTTTAGATGCCGCTAAAGTAGATTCATATCCTGGTAGTGGCATTATATGGAGAGATATTAGTGGATTTCAAAGTAGTGCCTCTCTAACTAATGGACCTACTTTTAATTCAAGTAATTATGGTAGTATAGCATTTGATGGTACAAATGATTATGCAGTAGTTACTAGTACACCTAATTTATCTCCGGGTACAGGAAACTTTACATACTCATCATGGATTAATCCAGCCTCATTTTCAGGTACATATTCAACTCTATTTGTTGTAGCAACTGCAGGTGGACTTTGGATTGGTAAAAACGGAGCTAATTTTGTACTTCGAGCGTATGGTGTTGCTGATTATATACAATATGCAACTCTACCTACATTAAATACTTGGACTAATATAACAATTACAAGATCAGGCACTACTGCTACTTTATATTATAATGCTACATCTGTAGCCACAGGAACAACTTCTCAAAACTTTGTTCAATCAACAGCTTATATAGGTAATGATGGCGCGGCGATATCAGCAAATTTTAATGGTAGAATTGCAACCACTACATTTTATAAAGAAAAAGCATTAACACAAGTAGAAATAACACAAAACTACAACGCAACAAAAGGAAGATATGGATTATAATAATAGACAATTTATGATATTTAGTGTAGCAGAGTTACCTAATATCGATTTTACCCAAGTAAATGAAACATCAATAGATACAGTAAGAAAATCAGTTGATGGTACAAAAACATTTGTTAAATGGGATGGAGAAGAAATACCATCATCAGTAGATACTTTAGAAACTAAAGAAGGTCCTTACACATATGAGGAAATAATAACAATACTAGCTACAGAGGAATGGACTGATCCTACTCCATTAATAGGAATATAATATGAGTACATTAAATGGTGGACCTGGTGTTGTATTAGACGGATTAGTATTAAACCTAGATGCTGCTAATACTAAAAGTTACATTAGTGGAAGTACTACTTGGATAGACATTAGTAGAGGAGGCAATAACGGAACATTAACTAATGGACCTACATTTAATACTGGAAGTGGAGGAAGTATAGTATTTGATGGAGTAGATGATTCTGTTGTAAGCACTAATACCATTAATCTATCCGGAAGTAATGCAAGAACCTTAGAATGTTGGATATTTTTAACAGCCAATCAATCTAAAAATATTATGGGTTATGGAGGTAGTGCAAATGGTCAATTATTTGATACTATATTATGGTTTACAAGTGGATTTCAAAGAGTTGTAGGACATTATTATGGATCAGGATTTGATACTATAGCAACTTTACCAGCTAGAAATACTATAAATCTTAATGCTTGGAATCAAGTTGTTCATACATATAGTGGAACAGTTGCTTCTTTATGGACAAATGGAATTTTAAGCAACTCACTCACAGTTAATATTAACACAACCAATACAGTATTTAGCGTAGGTGCTGGTAGTTTTAGTGGATATAATTTTTTTAATGGAAGAACAGCAAATTTTAAAGCATATAACCGAGCATTAACCGCGCAAGAAGTTCTGCAAAACTACAACGCAACAAAAGGTCGATTCGGTCTTTAATCAATATTTATATATAACCTGGAAAGTGAAAGGTAAACAAAATGGCAAACGATTTTAAAATAAGAAATGGTCTCATAGTAGACTCAGGAGGAGCGCAAGTTACAGGCTCCATAAATGCAACTGGTAGCTTAAGTATAACAGGCCCAATAACATCATCAGGTATAATATCAATAGGCAGAACAACGACATCAAATGCTGTTATACAAAGAGCACAAACTCCAGCCGGTGGATACTCACTTGTAGTAGCAGCAGGCACTGGTTTAGTAGATACATATCCACATACAATGGCAGATGGTTATGGTGCTACACTTGAAATGAGAGCAGGTGATCCAACATCAGATCAATATGGTGGTGGTATAATACTTACAGCAAATGGTAATACTTCACCATTAGGAGACGGTAATGTTATAATATTTAAAATCCGTTCTGGTGTAAATACGTACACAGAAAAAATGCGCATCACACAAAATGGCGCGCAGATTACAGGTTCATTACATGGTACATCATCATATGCTTCAAACGCTAGAGCGATAACAAGTCAATATATTTGTCAAGGTCGACTAAGTACTAACCAATCAATTCCTACTGACGCCGATACTGTAATACAATTTGTAGATGATATAGATCCAAATAACTGGTATGATGCTGGTACATATAGATTTACACCAACAATAGCAGGTTACTATTCTATAAGTGCAGGAGCATGGTTGGCAACAGCAAATGCAACTACTAATCAGTTTAACTTACAATGTAGAAAAAATGGTAGTCAAACTGTTATTGTGCAATGTCCACTTCCTAATGATGTAGGTCAAAGCTTAACTTTCACCAGAATGGTATACATGAACGGCTCAGGAGATTATCTTGACTTTACAGTATATCAAGGAGCAGGTACTAATATTGATATAAATGGAGGAACTGGTACTTGGTTCACAGCGTATTTAATCTCAACTTAATTTGGAAATCTAAAAAAATAATATTATAATACAGATATGAAAAAAATACAACCAATACAAATATGGATAAACGGGGCAACTCAAATAGCTACATATTTTACTTTAACAATTTCATTTGATGATCTTCATTCATCATGTACTTTCTTTTATCAACTAATAAATGAAGACACTAAAGTTAGTATAGGATATGGAGATTTAATAATGATAGGTGAGGATTATTTAAATTGGGATAATTCTAATGAGGCAGCATACACTTATGCTTTAAATAAATTAAATTTAACTCCTGCTGATATTTAGTTTGGAGAATTAAAAAAACAATATTATATTAAAAACCATGAAAAAAATAATTGAATTCATAAAAATGATTTTAGGCTTTGTTAAAGAAACAACAGCTAGTGTTAAAGAAATTAGTAATGAAGTATTAGAGGTAGTTGAAACATCCAATAAAATAGAAGAAGCAACTGAAACTCAAGAAGAAGTAGAAACTCAAGAAGTTGAGCCTATTACTGAAGAAGTAGCACCTGCTCCTAAAAAGAACAAAAAGAGATACTATCCAAAGAAAAAAAATAAGTAATGATTAAATTGCTAGAAATAGCTGAGGCTTGGATTATTGCTGAAAACCCTAATCCAAAACAGAAAATGATAGCCGAGTCTAGAATAGAGACTTGCAATAGCTGTCCCGAAAAAACATTTGTAGATATGTTTGATACCTACATATGCGGAATATGCAGTTGCCCATTATCTAAAAAGATATTTAGTTCTAGACCAGGCCCAGAAGCATGCCCCAAACAAAAATGGATAAAATAAAGAATATGTCAGAAAATAAAAAGTTAACCCAAGAAGAGATCGATTCGATCAAAGGCCTACAAACGCAATATAACAAGGTTATATTTGAATTAGGCTCAATTGAAAGTCAATTAATGTTGATTAAAAAACAAACTGATTTACTAGAAACAGAAAAAACTAAAATAGTAACAGAGATGGACAAAATCGGTAACTCCGAAAAAATATTAATTGAATCACTTCAAACTAAATATGGTGCCGGTAACATAAATATCGAAACTGGCGAAATTACTTCTCTTTAATCTTTGTTCTGCGTTTTATATAGACTAGTTGATATTTATTAGTAGATTAATCTTTAATAAATCCAATTAACTATATAAAATGGCAGAACAAATTATTTCACCAGGCGTATTCCAAATAGAATCCGACCAAAGCCTTTACACAACACAGCCACCTGCATTAGGAGCAGCGGTTGTAGGACCAACCGTTTCAGGTCGTCCTTTTGTACCTACGTATGTTACAACCTATTCTCAGTACATATCATTATTCGGTGATATTTTTAAGAGTGGTAGCTACTACTATGAATACTTTACCTCACAAACCGCTAGAGAATATTTCCAAAATGGTGGTAAATCATTATTGGTAACTAGAATTATTAGTGGCTCAGGTAATGCTAGTACATATGCTACATCTGATATCCCAGCAGCTTCATTAACGGGCTCATCATTCCAATTAGAAGTACTATCATGGGGAAACCAAATGAATAATACATCTAGTATAGTTAGTGGTGCTTTAGCAAGTGGATCTTCATTAAACGTACGTTACGAAGTAACCTCAGTAAATACTGGTAGTGGTACTTTCACATTAACTATCCGTCGTGGTGACGACAATAATGCTCAGAAAAATATTTTAGAAACATGGGCTAACGTAAGTTTAGATCCTCAATTACCTAACTACATTGCTCGTGTAATTGGTGATTTAAAGCCAGTTTACGTACCAGCAGCAGGAGCTAGTACAGCATATATAAATTATACTGGAACTTATCCAAATATTTCACAATACGTTCGTGTTTCAGCAGTAACTACTCCAAACGTAGATTCAATTGATAATAATGGTGCTTACAAAGCAACCCAATACAGTGGTAGTTTACCTCTAGTAGGAAGCGGATCATATGGTGGTTCATTTAATGGTGGTGTAGCAGATACAAATGTTGCTAAATTAATGAATGAAAATATCACCTCAGCAAGTATCCAAGGATTTGGTACAGGCGATTATAACTTAGCATTTAACTTATTAGCGAACGCAGACGAATATAGCTTCAATATGCTATTAGCTCCAGGTGTTGGTTTAGATTGTTCTGCAGTATCTACTATGATCGCAACCGTAGAAGGTCGTGGAGACGCAATCGCAATCACAGATACAGGTGTATACGGAACAGCAATTGCTCAAGCAACTACAAACGCTTCAGGTCAATCAAGTAACTACGCTGCTACTTACTATCCTTGGGTTCAATTATATTCAAGTGGTTTAGGTAAAGTAGTATGGTGTCCACCATCAACAGTAATAGGTGGTGTATTAGCATTTAACGATTCAGTAGGCGCAGAATGGTTCGCTCCAGCTGGTTTAAATCGTGGTGGTATTCCTTCAGTAGTACGTGCTGAACGTAGATTACAACAAACAGATCGTGATGTATTATATAGTGGAAATGTTAACCCAATTGCAACATTCCCAGGTACTGGTACTTGTGTATGGGGACAGAAAACATTACAACGTAAACCAACATCTTTAGATCGTGTAAATGTAAGACGTTTATTAATTGCATTGAAAGATTTTATTGGCGGTGTATCTCGTACATTAGTATTTGAACAAAATACAACAGTAACTCGTAACAGATTCTTAAGCCAAGTTAATCCTTACTTAGAGTCAGTAGTACAACGTCAAGGTTTATATGCTTATAAAGTAGTAATGGATGATACTAACAACACAGCAGATGTAGTTGATAGAAACCAATTAGTAGGTCAAATTTATATTCAACCAACTAAAACAGCTGAATTCATTATTTTGAACTTCAATATCTTACCTACTGGAGCTACCTTCCCAGCATAATAATTAATAGTGTAGAGGGGTGAAAACCTCTCTACATATTTTTAAACTATATAATATTTATCAACAGATAACAATTAAATAACATGCCAGTACTTTCAGCAAACGAGATAATGTTTACAGCGTTTGAACCAAAAGTTCAAAATCGCTTTATAATGTACATAGATGGTATTCCTGCTTACCTAATCAAAAAAGCAAGCTCACCTCAATTAGACGCAGGTGAAGTAGTATTAGACCATATCAATGTTTACCGTAAAATTAAAGGTAAAGTTAGATGGGCTGATATGAACCTAGAATTATATGACCCAATCACACCATCAGGTGCTCAAGCAGTAATGGAATGGGTTCGTTTATCACATGAATCTGTTACTGGCCGTGATGGTTACTCAGATTTTTATAAAAAAGATATTACGTTAGACGTATTAGGCCCAGTAGGTGATATTATTAGTGAATGGGTTATCAAAGGAGCATACGTAAAAACAGCTAACTTTGGTGATTACGATTGGGCAAATGATCAAGCTATTAACTTGTCAGTGTCTATCGCTATGGATTATTGCGTACTAAACTTCTAAGAATTTACTTTTTCCGAAGTATACGGGAAGATTGGCTTGGCTTTTGCCAGGCCTCTTCTTATCGTTATATTTATATAAAATAATAAGTTATAAATGGAAAATACAGTTACAAAACCAAAATTCCCAACCGAAATAGTAGATTTGCCTTCAAAAGGCCTATTATATCCTAAAGAAAACCCATTATCAAGCGGTAAAGTTGAAATGAAGTACATGAGTGCACGTGAAGAAGATATTCTTACAAACTCAAACTACATCAAACAAGGTACCGTTATTGATAAGTTATTACAAGCCCTTATTGTATCTCCCATCAATTATGATGATCTATTAATTGGGGATAAAAATGCAATTTTGGTTGCCGCTCGTATATTAGGATATGGCAAAAATTACGCGTTTACTTACCGTAATTCGCAAGGCCAGGATGTAGACACTACAGTCGACCTAACCACCCTTAACGACAAGATAATCGAAGATTCTTTATACAAAGAAGGAATGAATGAGTTTACATTTACGTTACCTCATTCAGATAACGTAGTAACATTTAAATTACTGACGCACGGTGATGAAAAGAAAATTGAAGCGGAAATTAAAGGTCTACAGAAAATCAACCCAACATCCACATATGATGTAACTACGCGTTTAAAACATATGGTTACCTCAGTAAATGGTGATCGTGATATAAAGTCAATACGTGAGTTTGTAGACAATTATTTAATGGCTAAAGACGCCAGAGCGTTACGTGAACAATATGTTATCGTGCAACCTGACATTAATATGAAATTTATTCCCCAAGATGAAAACTATGTTGGGGAGGGCATAGATATTCCTATTTCTCTTAACTTTTTTTGGCCTGACTCCGGAATATAGATTAATTTTATTTAGTCAAATACATGACATTTGTTTTTGGGGTCAAGGTGGTTACGATTGGTTTACCATTTATGATATGCCCGTTTGGTTACGTACATTTACTTTTAATAAATTAAAAGAACATTACGATAAACAAAATGAAGAGGCAGAAAAACAAAATGACATGATGGCTAATAAAGGAAAACAAGAAATAGCTAAACCCAACATAGCACCTAAACCCGATTATGTTTCAACAAGAGCACCTAAAAAATAGGTGCTTTTTGTATATTTATAATATATGGCTGACGACAAAAATAAAATAATAAAAGATTTAAATCAATCTTTAGATGATTTAGAATTTAAACTAGCGAATATATCTGGGCAATTATTAGACCGTATGAATAATAAGCTAGCTGATGCCTCTAGTAAAACTAAAGAATTTATCACTGCTTTTGAAAAAGGAGAAGATGTAACTAAAAAAGTTAGTACTGAAATACAAAAATTAACTAGGGAAAATAATAGATTATCTTTTAATAGAATAAAATTAGAATCAGATTTAGCTAAAGCAATATCATTAGGAGGTGCTGCTGCTACTTTAGCTGAAAAAAATAGACAACGTGAAATAGAAAAAAGAATAAGAACATCTTTGCTTCAAAATAAATTGATGCAAATCCAAATAGATGATTCTACCCAGTTAAATAAACAGATATTAGCAGCCGCGGAAGCAGAAAAAAGAATAACAGAAGAAAAGAAAAAACAAAATTCTGCCAGTGGTATAGCTAAAAAACTATATGATGATAATTTTAAAAAGATAGTAGATTCTTTTACTACACTACAAGGTATTATAGATATACTAATTAAAGCAGCTACTAATTTTAATAAAATATCCGTTGATATAGGTAAAGGATTTGGATACGGAGCTGACCAAGCAGATAGATTAACTTCTAGTTTAGTGTCAGCTGCTAAAAGCTCAGAAAATGTTAACTTTACTTTAAAGAATGCTGCTGAGGCAATGAGCCAGTTAAATGAACAAACTGGATTCGTAGCAGAATACTCAGCCAAAACACTTGAAACTCAAATAATGTTAACCAAGCAATTTGGTTTAACAGCGGAAGAAGCAGCAGGTATCTACAAGTTCTCAGTATTAACTGGTAAATCCGCAGAACAAGTAAATAAATCGATGGTAGGGGCTTATGTAGCTGCTCGTAATCAACTTGGAGTAGGTATACCATTTAGGGCTACTATGGCTGAGGCTGCTAAAGTATCAGGTCAATTAGCAGCTAACTTAAAAAATAATCCTGAATTCATTGTTAAAGCAGTAGCTCAAGCAAAAGCATTAGGTACTACTTTAGAACAAACTAAAAAACAGGGTGAATCATTATTAGAGTTTGAATCGTCACTTGAGGCTGAATTGAAAGCTGAATTATTAACAGGTCAAGCACTTAACTTAGAAAGAGCAAGAGCAGCTGCCTTAATGGGTGATCAAGTAACAGTAATGAAGGAACTTAATAGTCAAGGGATGACCTTTGAAAAGTTCCAAACAATGAATGTGCTAGCACAAAGATCATTTGCCGCTGCTCTAGGATTAAGTACTGATGAGTTAGCAAATCAACTTAGATTACAAAAACTAGCAGTTGAAAGTGGTAAGTCATTAGCTCAAATTACTGAAGAAGAAGCATTAGAAGCACAAAAACGACAAGATATACAAAGTAAATTTAATGCTGCTATTGAGAAATTACAAGATTTATTAGGTAATTTAGTAGCAGGTCCATTAGGAAGTTTTTTAGAGGCCATAACTTCTATATTATCCCATACTACTGCTTTAAAAGTAGTTATAGCAGGGTTAGCAGGATATATGGTAGCCTCTCTTATTCCCTCATTTAGTAGATTAGCAGTAATAATGAGATATGTAAAAATGCAAGGAATAGGAACTGCTATAGCTACTGCTATTTCAAATCCGTTTGCCGCTATAGCTGGTTTGGCTACGGCTGGTATAGTAGGAGCATACCTAAACTCTAAAACACAAGGAGTAGAGGATGGTATAGCCCCAGCAGGCAATGGTCCTTTTACTGTTACAGATGGTTTTGGTAGAACAGCAGTAACTGCTAAAGGAGACGGACTAGCAGTATCACCAAATATTAATAGAGTACAACAACCCCAACAAGCAGATAACTCAGCTTTAATAGCGGCTATTAATAGACAAACTGATGTTATAGCTAATAAGAATTACACTCCAACATTACAAACAGTAATAGGTGGTTCAGTAGTAGCTACAGCAGCTACTCAAAATTCCTACAACCTAGCGTAGAATATTAATATTTATAATAAACAATTAATTAAATAAAATTATGTCAGTAGAAGCTCAATACAAAACAAGTACGCTTGGGTTATTAGTTAGACACGGTGTTGAACCACAAAGAGATATAACAGCAAGAAATTCTTACTGGGGGTATAGAGACCCATCAGCAAATAGTGACCCACATTTGAGTCAATTACATGGTGAAGGATTTTTAAGCCCATATGGTTTAGGATACTCAGTAGATGGTACACCTAACGTAAGGGTAAATTCATTTGGTGATATATCAGCTGGTAGTACAGTTACTGTTAAACCATCATCGTTAATAGATGAATTAGATCCTAATGCTCCTAATAATTACCAAATTGGAGCGCCAGTTCCAAATGGTGGACCAGTAGTATCTCAAATATACAAATCACCTCTACAAGATCAGTATAGAAGTAAAGGACCTAGAGACGGACGTTACTAATAACACATAAATGGCTTTAAGAGACCTAGTTAATGATACTACCTTAAAATCACTTAAATATGGCTTTGACCAATTAGGTGGTGGGGCTAGTAGACAACCTTATATAACAACCAATATCAATAGTGGATTAACAGGTTTAGTACTTAGAGGAGAAGTAGGAATTAATTTAAGAAGATTAGGTATCGCTAATCTCCCTATTTTTTCTAATGTGACTGGGATCATAGATAATAAGTTAGGTAAAGATGATGGGCTTGTAAGGGGAGGTTTTTTAGGAGCGGCTAACGCTTCTATAGTAGATGCCGTTCGTATTAATAGTTGGATAGCAGATAATCCTTTATGGTTAGTAAAACAAGTAGGCCTACAGCTATCTAATCCTAGATTAGAAGTTCCTACTTTTGGGCGTTCATTGTTAACTAATCCTAGCAATCTTTTATCGTTTGCTACAGCAGGAATACTTCAACCAACACGTATTTATAATTTAGGAATTAATACTTTAGCTCAAGTACCTGTAAATGCTTTTGGAGTTCATTTTTATAGACATGGTTTAGGCCCGGAAATGGCTGATAACACTAAGTATGAAGCCATAGCCAGAGCAAATAACCAAGATGGACTTACAGGGGTTAGTGATAACCGATTATTAAAACTAAAAGATAAATTACAAATAGGTACTCCTACATTTACAACAAATCCTTTAGTAAGTGGTATTACTAACTTATTATCTAGAATTCCTGTTATTGGATCTATTATAAATTCAGTAATAGCAGATAATACTCCTATAGATAATTATATATCTGGTCCTGGTTCAGTATATGGTATAGGTACAACATTAATTAGAAGATATCAAAATACTACGTCTACTAATCTAAATGAATTTGAATCTATAGCGCTTACTGCCGCTATAAATAATACTAGAGTAGCATATACTAGTCCTAGATTAAGTAATTATCGTCTTACACCATCTGGAAAAATTCGAATTCCTGTTAGCAATGGCTTTACAGAAACTCTAGATAACATCCAACAATACGAAGGAAAAACATTATCTAGTAACGGAAGTACAGCTATTCCTTATTCGAACGCTTCTCCTGCTTTACGCACATATGATGAATTATTTGCTGCTGTTAAATTATCAACAGTTATAAATCAAGAAATACCTTTTTCTAGTGGCAGTAATTATTCTACATCACAATATGCCGGTGTTAATAAGCATCCTTTTTCTGAAGCTAGAAAAATATTTAGAACTATTGCTGATATAGGGTTAAATAGAGATGCTGATAACTACAGATATTACGGTAATAAACAAGTAGGGAATGAAGGCAGTGTATCCAAATACAACAATACAGAGATATTCGATCGCTATGACTCAGACATACTAACAGTAATGTTTAGAGGAGTAGATCCCTTTACTCAAAATGAAGAAAGATGGGCATTTTCCGCTTATTTAAACGGATTTAAAGACGATTTTAATGCTACTTGGAACGATATAAATTATATTGGGAGATCAGAAACCTTCTACTTATATTCAAAATTCAGACGGTCAGTATCATTTAGTTTAAAAATACCTTGTTTTAATAGAACACAACTATTTGAAAAACACAGAGCATTAGGTCAATTAGCATCTACCACAGCAGGTAGATATAATCCTAATGGTACTCGTACTTTAGGAGGTGTATTACTAAGATTAAATGTTGGTAATTATTTAGTAGGTGAATATGCTACTTTAAATAACCTATCATATTCAATTCCTGATGATGCTAGTTGGGATATTTCACCTGAAGCTAGATTGGCAATGCATATAGAAGCCAATTTTAGTTTTAATATTATACATCAGAAACTACCAGAATATATACCAAGTGCTAATGCTGGAGGAAATAGTAAAGACGTTGGATTCTTTGGTTATTTACCTGATACAGAATTAGGAGATAAGAAATTCATTAGTATACCTGGAAGAAGTACTAATACTCAAAATAGTATAACAGATGGATTTACCATAAATCTTGAAAAAACTACTGATAAAATGAGAGGAACTACACTAGCAGAAGATAATCCAACTCCTATAGCAGGATATAGCTCAAGACTTAATGATTCTAATATTTCTAGAATTAATTTATCTGGAAGCAACTTTACTTCTTAAACAATATGAACAGATACGATAGATCATCTATACTAAAAACAGAAGACGGAAAACCATACTATAAGGGTAAATTTTACCCTAATATCCCTGTATCTGAAACAGATTTATATATTATAACAACTAGTGGAGATAGACTTGATTCCCTAGCAAATTCTTATTATCGTGATCCTACTTTATGGTGGGTTATATCAGCCGCAAATAACAATATAACGCGAGGCTTATTATCCCCAGTACCTGGTACGCAGTTAAGGATACCGCTTAATATAGGCGATATACTTGCGCAATTTAACGAATTTAATCAAGCGAGATAACGTAATGAGTATATTTAAAGATAGTTTTACACCAGCCGTTCGAAATCAATTAACAGCTAGAGGAAATGCGTTTACAAGACGCACTTCTAGTGATCTTATATATATAAATGGAAGAGCAGCTTGGGTTAAGATGACATCAGGTGTTGATGTTGGAGGATATGGTGATGAATTAGCTAAAGAAAATATATTACAAGGAGGAGTACTACAAAGTAATGGTAGATCTTTACGCGCTGGGGTAGGAAGTAATTATAATACTAACGCATATAGTAATACTACAAATGGTCCTTTAGGAACTCAACCAAATTTACATGGTTTAGTACCTATGCCTGGTATAACTAGTATAAATGTAGATTCTAGATCAGCATATGGCTCAGTACGTGTAGCAACTGTAACTTTTAATTGTTGGGATATTAAACAACTTGAATTAATGGAGTTGTTATATATGCGTCCTGGGTTTGTAGTATTATTAGAATGGGGATGGTCACCTTACTTAAGAAATGATGGTTCTCTTGAACCTAACTCATCATTTTATAATGATATGTTTAAGTCACCTATAGATCCTAAAACAAATAAACCTAAATCAATACAAGATCGCTTAATAGATGTATATAATAAATCCGTAGAAAACGATGCTAACTACGAAGGTATCTTAGGATACATAAAAAACTACAGTTGGTCAGCTAGACCAGATGGAGGATATGATTGTACAACAGAAATTATATCTACAGGTGAAATATTAGAATCGCTTAAAGTAAATTATTCAGTTAGTTTTCTTCCATCAGATCAATTAAGAGCAGGATTAGTATTTAAATCTACTCATCCTTCATATGCTGAACATTTAGAAAAACTTTACAAAACTAATATTATAGCCGGTATAGCAGGAGAATTAATTTTTAAAGTGTATAATAATACTGGGTTAGATAGTGCAGAGTTAGCTAACACATTTGGACAAGGATTCAGTGCTGGAAATCCTTTTGCCTTGATAGCTGGAAGAGCAATATTTGGTCCTTCAAAAAATACTGAGGGGGAATGGGCGAAAGGAATAAATGTTTCTTTTAAAGATAGTACGGGTGATATAACAGGAAGCTTGTTTGGAATTGATATTAACGGAGCAACTGATTCATTAACCACAGCCGAAACAAAAGCTAATAATGGTATACAACCTGATAAGCAAGTATACATTGACTTATCTTCATTTCTTAAAATATTAAGTAAATACGTAATACCTGTAGATAAAAATAATGGTTCTCCTATAGTACCTTTATCTTCTGAGGGAAGAATATACCCAACAGGAATTAAAGAGGACTTATTATGTCTATATCATCCATTACAAATATCAGTAGATCCATCAATATGTCTTATAAAAAATACTAAAATAAGAGGATTAAAAAATGTATCTGTACAAGGACAAGACATACCTTCAATATTTGACCCTGCAAATATATACCCGGATAATAGAACAAAACAAATTGTAAGTTATGTAACTAAAAATCAAATAAATTCTATGCTAAGTAAACTAGTAAATACTAGTGAGATTAGTGATAGGGTAACAATTATAAAAAATGCTATTGATAGTATAATTGTAACAGCAACAACTAGAGGATTAACTAAAATAGAGACAACAGAAATAATAGCTAATGTTTGGGAAAATTATAAGTATGCAAATGTGTCAGCAACCCCTAAAATATCTGAAATTGAATTTTTTACTAGTAGAAATTTATTTTCATTTTTTATTCCAGTAGATGATGAAAATTTATATCTTTCAAAAAAGTTTGAAGCTGGAGAGAATAATTTATCAGCTAAAAATGAGATAGCTGAACTTAGTTTTTTAGATGTACTGCGTTATAATTTAGAAACTGCTGAAGAAAATCTTAAAGCAGCTTTAGGAGACAACTACAGTGC
>Ga0247722_10001040_pt1 | contig 15841 bp, 15 predicted proteins | sample MSEWelMarce3H_FC_FD_189094 | JGI IMG/M metagenome (GOLD analysis project Ga0247722, IMG submission 189094) | Subsurface sediment microbial communities from gas well in West Virginia, United States - MSEEL Well Study Marcellus 3H_FC | ecosystem: Environmental > Terrestrial > Deep subsurface >... | reverse complement strand
CTATAAATAGGGTCAAAGGTAGGCCAGTATAGTAGCTTGGAAAGAAGATCCACCAGATTGACACCAATGGCCCAGCTATCAACCGTTCTCCAATAGGTATTAAACCATTCCACATTATCACCTGCCTGGACTGATCGACTATCATCATAAAATAGCTTCAATTCATCATACATGTTCGACATGGGATAGGAAAGAATGTTCGATACTTTTTTCATGATGTATGTTTTATAAACGATGCTTTGAATGACTTGTAATGGAGCAAACTTCTGGTAAACGGCATTGACTAACATAGAATCCGGCGGTTCTTGTGAGATGTTTGGATTATAGGTATGTAGAAGTGCATCCAGTTTGGTTGGATATTCCTTGATAATCGACAAATTAAAATCAATAATACGCGGTATCTGATGGGTATCAATCAAAATGTTTCCTTGGTGAATATCGCGATGAACCACGCCAAATAGATTTAATAAGGCACCCGCTTGAATCAAATGAGATGCAAAATTCATAAAATCAAATTGGGGAATTTGAAATCGGAAATTTGCCATGGGCACACCATAATAGGACATGGAAAGAATACGAAAATCAGTGAATGGATACTTTTGTAGAACATCGCATTGATGAAAATCCTTTTCCTTCTTTTTCTGCTGTTTCTCTGGTGCAGGATCACATATGGATTCCGCTACGGCAAAGTAGTTTTTCCATATAGGAATCCCTCGAATGATCTTAGAAATGTTATACTCCTGATTCGCATCATCCTTTAAAATAAGCTTACTAAGCGGCGGATGATCCTTGTCTCCCGTTGGTTTGGGCTGTTTTTTCTTATCTTTGCACTCCAATTCTGGTTTAAAAATACAACCATACATGCCTTGGTCCAATACTTTACCACCCGATAGCATGGTTCCTAGCACACTCACAGAAACTTTTTATGGCATCTTATTCTTCATTCTTGTGTGCTGACCCTTTCTCACTTTTAAATGAAGGTAGTATAGTATGTATGAGCGGTATCTATGGGCGGGTCTTCTCATTCTGATCACCGTTGCAGTGATGGAACTCTTTCATCCTCAAGCACTAAATGAAGGATTCAGTAATTTAATTTCCGTCGGAGATAGCGCCTTCTGGGCCAAATGGTTACCGCGTCGCGGTGATGTCGGCCTCAATCCTACGGAAGAACAACGTGGATATCTGCGCGATATGCGCTATTTTGCAGGATATACGGATGTTCAGGGCATTGGACGAAAGCACGATTTTTGCCGAATGATTCAGAGTGAAAATGGAACAGATAATGAATTTTTTGCATGCGCCCTGGGTGGTACAGAAGGTCTTTCTACCGTATCCTACCGAACACCATCAGTACATCAAGGATTTCAACTATCGCGTGATGATTACATGCATGACGCAGTAGGTAATGGTCGCGATGGATATTGTCGCATTTTAAAAACGGGCACCAATACCTTTGAGGCAAAATGTAATGCAGCTGGACCTACATCCTTTGAATCAGATCTGGTTGTTGACGCCAATCCACCCGCGGAGATCAAATTGTTATTAACCTTTTATGAAGGTATTGTTTTCTGGCTACGCCTTCGTGATGACATGCTGGATTATGCCAAGAATCTCACCATTACTAAGCCAGGTAACATGACGATTCAAGAAGCACCTCCGAATCCAACTGTTACGCAAGGCCTGGAATTCAATGGTGTGGATCAGTTTTTGCGAATTGGCGATCAAAAGGATCTAACCTTTGGCGATGTGATTCAGCTTCGCTATCTACGCGCTACCTCCTTCTGGGTCTTCTTTGACGAATTTACCAATAATGCACACATCTATGATTTTGGAAACGGTGCAGGGAAGGATAATGTATTCGTAGGGATCATGGGTCGTGGAAACATTGAGGCTCAATTTGAAAATAAAGAACTAGATTCATGCTCGAAAGACCAAGAAAATATTACGATTCCAACATCTCCATCAGGTCAACAATGTACGGAAGAGGTGTGTCCACAAAAGGCACTTGTTACCAGTGCGGCAGATGTCAACCTATGGGATTGCCCTGACCCTCAAGTCTTTGGAAAAATCATGAAACCGCTTCAACCAAAAGCTGCACCGCAATATGTCGCCACAACCGCTGATCTCATTTACGAAATTTGGGATTCTCAACAAAGAAAATTACATATTCAAGTCAAGAATGTGATTCCGTTACGCAAATGGGTGCATATTGCGATTACTGCCGCCGATCATGATCCATGGAAGCCCTCTCTGAAGATCTATCAAAATGGAAAAGTGGTTCATACTGAAAATGCAGCATGGCTCCCACAAACTGATGCGACAACCATAAATTACATCGGTAAGTCAAACTGGACCAATGTCACAAGCCCCTACCAAAATGCGGATGAACTTTTTAAAGGGAAGCTGTTTGACTTTCGTGGATATCAGACCATGATGAATGAGAAGAAAGTAAAGGATACCTATGAATGGGGCCAAACAAAGCTTGGACTCAAGTAATCATTTTCTAGTCGATTCCTCGAACTCATTTATTTTGCGAATTCCGTATTGAATCAGTTGCTTAATCTTTGGCATGCGATAATTTTGGTCGATATAAACGCCAAAAACAGCACCGATAAAAAAGGAGACCACTTTTCCCATATTCGTTCTATTATAAAATGACTTTACATTTATGCAAATTCATCCTCATTTTTCTTCCACCATTTTGTAAGCTGTTCCGTAACTTGTAGTTGCACGTCACGAATCGGCCCCTTTGCTAAGAGAAGAACCCATGACTTCCAGTCTGCGACATGACAAAGATGCTGGCACTCGCCGTCGAGTGCCAGTTCCTGCTGAAACTCAATCACACAGGAATTTCGAGGAAGCGCCCATAGTTTCGACCACTTCGTCTGTGTACCTTTTCCGCCTACCAGAATGCAAAGAGATGCACCGACCAATGATTCATAATCACCCGCGGTGGATACGACATGAATGGTCCAGTTTTGTGGAAGCAAGGGTTGAATGCGCTCTTTGACAAATGTAGTAGTAAGTATCTCATCGGTTAGAATCGCACAGACACGGGCAGAGGGCTCTGCCTTCCACGATGGCAAGAGGGTTCGTAGGGCTTGAATGTCCTCGCGGCCCAATTCGGAAGATAGCGGGCCAGGAACAAATCCTACCACGGTTTCCGCCCAACAACCAGTTTCTTCACTGAAATCAATTCCCTGAGGAGGATCGACCTTTATTGCACTCCAATCAAAGGAAGAGAGACCCTCTGCAAATGAAGGTGGCACCCAACAGGCAGTTCCAGGATACTCTTGCAATAGACGTGCACAACGCGATACATACTGCAAGACATATGTATCCCAATGATGAAATATGCTTATATCGGGAAAAGGAATGGCAAATACTGCGGTCCGTTTTTGAAGAGGCGTGAAAATGTCGACCTTTGCTGATTTCCAATACATGAATCGTTCATCCTCTGCATGTTTTCCTGTATAAATCGTATAGGGATCATAAACAAGACCATTTGGTGTAATACATGCATTTTTCCAGGAATACACAGGAATCGCAGGTTCAAAATAGTGATTCTCCACGGAAGGCTCCCATTGATAGCGCCCTTCTTTCTCTATCATCGTACAATAGGTAATTTCATTGGAGAGAGAACTGCTTCGCACTTCAAAGGAGACCAGCTCATTGCAGATGCTTTGAGGAACCACTTTTGGAACCTGTTCTTGCGCGGTATCAATAATATAGGTGGGTACGAGATTAATGTAGAGATCTGATCGAATGTAATCATTTTTACTATAATTGCGAATGTTGCTATTGTGAAGATGAAGGGTTTGAAACGATAGTGCAGGATTAGAAAGCACAAATCGATTGCGAAGAATATGCCCTGCAAACGCATTATCACATCCTGCTTGACCGAGTGCAAAATCAAACACAGAATAGTCCCATGTACGATTTTTAATGCAATCCGAACGAAAAATCCAGCAATCCTGTGAGTCAGCACGAGGACCAAACAAGGAGGGTTCATTACCATCTGCGGGATCATCCCATCGTAGGAGGGCCAGCATGCGATTCTCCAGCTTGATCTTCCAGAGATCGAGGAGTGATGGTCCCATATAAATGTCAGCATTACATAATAGTACAAATGAATTGGATGGAATATTATTAGAAACATACTTCAAAAAGCTCGAATAGGTGAGTCGCTTTTTAATGACAACCTGTTTGATTTTCTCGCGATAAGGGATAGTAGCCCATTCCTTGGATAGATCCGTCTCATTGAGAAGAATAATATGATCCACTTCAGGACATGCGCAATTTCGAATGAGACACTCTTGAATCTCCTTGGCACGCGTCTTATTGGAATGCACAAAGTACTGTGAAATGACATAGGTTTTCTCAGGAATAATCCCCTGTTCGAATACCAATCCCGCACGCCCCTTTTCAGAACAATCAACGAGGCGATTGTAGCGACACAAAAGGGCAAAAATAGAAACTGCATCGGCCTTTGTGCCATCCCATGGCTCCATCAAAAACGGATAGGATTCCAGTATCTGATCTAGGTTTAGTACATTATCAAAATTATCAGCCCAAAATTCCTCTGATTTAAGGGAAAGAATGGATTGTGGAAGAAGAATCATGAGAATGTACTTGGAAATGGAAAAGAGCTCCTCGAAAAAGGCATCCTGGTCTCGGTCCACTTCAGTAAGAATCATTCCAGCCACACGCGCCCCCTGATCTTCCCAACGGGTATGATCAGATAAGCTAGTTACCACGGCACTCCATCGAGACCAGTCTACTTTGTCGGTTTGTTGTTGAAGCCAAATGAGAGTACGCTGGTTACGAATGGTAGGGGTGGCCAGTTGCAACACTTTGGGGGAAGACATATTAATCTATATCGCACACGAGTACTTTAGATTCGTATTAATTATCTTTGTATAGAGCAAATCATGTCAAATCTATATCTTGGAGGAATTGAAGATCAACAGGTATGCCCTGGTCCGCCCTATAATGCAACCAATTTTACGTCTGCCAATAGTACTATCTATAGCACCCTCCTAAATAATGCATTAACACAACCGCAATATCCTTTACCTACGGGTTCTAATGCGCAAGAGATCTATCGAAATACTCAGAATATCTCTTTCTTTACAGCATTAAATCAGCAGACACAGGCTATCAAAACACAAAATACACAAAATACATTAGGCAGAATTCCCTATCCACAATTTCGCTCAGAGGCTCAGCGACTTATGTATATACAGGGTCAAGCCATGACCTCCGCCCGAAATAATTTTACAGGGCAAAATCCAAGCAGCCCTGCAGGTGTTCCCTGTTCCACTATTTATGGTATCATTTCACCCTATTAATTTATGAAAAATAAGAGAATGAAGTATAACTACATATTAACAAACTGCTCTTTGAATTCGGTAATCACTTGGCAGAGTGCCTGAATGTCTTCATTCGACACTCGCAGAATTCTTGGCTCGACTAACGGCAGGCTTTCGAGGAGCTCGTGTGGTTTTACGCTGCTTTTGAGGTTTATCGATGTGATTGCGGAAGGTGTCGCGGGGCTGGGAGATAATGCGGCCACGGAAGGCTGCAAGACGAGATTGGACGGATTCTCGCCAAGTGGGAAAGTAGGTAACGGTGGCACCATCGTAAGTTCCAATGGCGATGCATTCAGAGCTGGGCTTTCCACCCTCAAGCTCGAAGGTGTAGAGGGTGGTTCCGTGGAGGTAGTAGGGGATGCCATTGATCTGTTTGAGCTCATAATTCATGGTTTGCTCTATTCCATTCATTTTTCAGATTCAATTTTATCGTATATCGATAGATGAGCCTTGCCGCTTATCGATATGCCAGTACGGTTCTGATTGCAAGTGCAACGATCGTATTTGTCCTATTTTGCCTGATTCAGGTCAGCCCCATTCGATTCAAAGTCAATGCAACACAGCCTCTTCTCACGCTTTCTCTTTCGCTTCTGATTCTCTCCTATATCGCCTATCACGGTTACGAACAGGATGAGCTAAATCAGTGGTTATTTTATGCCACATTTATTGCAGCCATTCCGCTCATATATCATCTCCTCTATCTGTCCTTCTTTTCCAATGATGAGGCAACCAAAATCAAGCTTCTTAAAATATACATTTTGGGTGGAGTCGTGGTCTATCTTTCGCTCATTTGGTCAAATGTGAATCGGCTGATTCAATCGGAGAAAATGGGATCGATGTATGGGGATAGTCTTCGTATTCTCACCCTTAGGGTATCTCAGGCTGAATAGACGGATTGGTTTTATTATATAAAATATAACATGCAGAAATGACAAATAACACTAAATCGGATGAGCCTCGAACCAAGAGGGGTTGATCCTGGACCATATGGCCATAAGTGACCCACAGAGAGGAGGAGACAATGTTGACACATGAGAAAACGAGAGAATAGGTATTGGTTGATTTTCGTGTATAGAGTAAATACATAAAAATAAATCGGCCGAATAATGAAATGCTTGTTGCAGAATAAGCAATCAATAAAGGGGATAGATCCATATCATATGTAAATGAATTTCATTTAAATGCGTTTACAAAAATTGAAATGCGTAAATGAAATATAAAAAAGCAACCAAGATGAATATCTTCGCTCTCCATCCCAATCCACGAAAGGCCGCGCGCTGGCATGTCAACCAGCATGTGGTGAAAATGCTGTTGGAAACCTGCCAACTCCTCTATACCGCTCACTGGGTTCTGTTCTATTCTGAGCTCGAATCCTGTCGATCTCCCGCAGCATTATCAAAAGCCCAGAAACAGCTGGAAGTGCCTGAGTACATGTGGGGTGCACCGCTCTGCGAATCCAGCCAGGAGCCGACCTATCGCCCGTGTCACAGCCAGCATCCGTGCGCTAAATGGACAAGGGAATCCTCGGGAAATTATATGTGGTTAGCGCAACTTGGTCTGGAATTGGCAAAGGAATTCCGCTACCGATTCAAAAAAGTGCATGCATGTGAAGCTCACATCCAATGGTTAGAGGACAATCTGCCCTTAACCATTCCGATGTCATTGCGTAAAACATTTCCCATTGCCATGGATGAAAAGTATCGTATTTCAAAGGATCCCATTCGATGCTATCGCCATTATTATCGCACAGGTAAACAGGCCCTTATTAAATACACAGGGCGTCATGTTCCACACTGGTTAATTCGTTGAAATAATAAGCGGCTTGGGTGCAACAGGCATTTTCGGCTCAGGAACCTTTTCATTCTCCCATTCCAGTTGATCCATTCGATCACGCATGGGTCGTTTCACAATAGAATACTCTGTTGCCGAATAGATATTGGGAATAGGGTACATCAGAATAAACAGCAGAATACTTAGCATGATTAAAATGGCATAATAATGCGGCGAGGGTAATAATGATCGTAGCATAAATGCAACAATCAGCATCATGATGATATAGAGCAAAAAGATAGATGTTTCGCGACCCATGCCCTGTCTTTCAGACAGAGGACCCATTCTATTTAGATTTCCTCTTTTTTATCGACGACCATGAGGAACTCCACCACGAGGACCTTCATAACCACGACGAGGACCACCACCAGGGTTGTAACCACCACCGCCACCACCCGACCACCAACCACTCCAATAGGGCCAGCGATTGTAAGAAGTCAGGGGCATCCGCCACCATGAAGATTCAGGAATAATCTGTGGCTCTTGACGAATGATAACGACGGGATTCATCATACGAAATAACATATACAGAATGGCAAGCAACACTGCCCCATAGAGTAGACCAAATAATAGAGTAGGCGAATGCATCTACTATCTTTTATATTTTACATACCCCACCATCCTACTTCCGTATGAACCGGTTTAGGAATCTCTGCATTCTGATCGTAGATGTCTCGAATGAGCGGAAGAGGGTCATATCCATCGCGCAGCTCGACCTCCGTCGATATTTTATGATCACGCATACCGCCTGAAGGACTGGGACCGCCGCTTCCTGATGCACGCGCCACAAAGCCTTTGCCTGAATTCGGCCAGAAGGATCCTTGACCATATTTGGTAGGGTCACCCTTTACCATTCCTGCCGAGTTATATCCCCAGCTGGGAAAGAGTCTCTTGGTCGCGCCAGGAAAAAGAGCCTGTGTAATGGGTGAATCGTACAATGTAGTTGACCCAGGTGTATAATAGACCGAATAGAGTTGTCGAAGAAAAAAGTATAAAATGAGAATCAGTAATACTCCGTAGACAAAGGATGTAACTTCCTCCATCATTCCTACTTTACATTTTTGATTTTAAAAGTCAGCATCCAGGGCGAAGCTCATCTCATCCGTACTTTTGCCGACTCCTGACTTGGCGTAGCTTGTCACACGCTTTTCAAAGAAGTTATCCTTGCCCTCTAGGGATATTCTCTCCATAAAGTCGAATGGATTGGAGGTTGAATAGATCTTGCCATATCCGAGCTGCATGCTGAGACGATCCGCCACAAACTCGATGTATTGTGCCATCAACTTGTCATTCATACCAACCAAGTGGCATGGGAGTGATTCCGTAATAAACTGTTTTTCGATTTTGACGGCTTCGCGAATGATTTTGTGGACCTTCGCCTTGGGAATCTTCTGCACGATCTCCTCATAGAGAGCGCATGCAAAGGTAGTATGAAGACCCTCATCGCGTGCAATGAATTCGTTGGAAGTGGTAAGACCAGGCATGAGGCCGCGCTCCTTGAGCCAGTAAATCGCACAGAAGGATCCGCTGAAGAAGATACCCTCGACAACGGCAAAGGCAATCAGACGGGTGGCAAAGTTTTCCTCCTCAGATACCATCCATTTCTGCGCCCATTCTGCTTTGTGTTTCACACAAGGAATCGTCTGGATGGCATGAAAGAGGTGATTCTTTTCGGCCTTCTCTTCAATATAGGTATCGATCAAGAGGGAATACGTCTCTGAATGAATTGCTTCCATCATCAGCTGAACCGAATAGAATTGGCGCGCCTCGCTCAGCTGCACTTCATTCATGAAGCGAGCGGCAATGTTTTCTTGGATAATGCCATCCGATCCAGCAAAGAAGGCGAGCACATTTTTAATAAAGTGCTGCTCATTGGTATTTAGTTTGACCCAGTCTTTCATATCTTTGGCGAGATCAATCTCCTCAGGCGTCCAGAAGACGGAGACATGATTTTTGTATTGCTGAAAGAGCTTGGGTTTCATAATAGGAAAGAGTGTGAAACGGTTCGGATTTTCCCTTAAGATCGGCTCTATGAATCCAGAGTCCAATGACAATGATTCTACCTCATCTAATGCAGCCTGTTTTGCCTTTTGTGCAGGAGAACGACCGATAAGCAAAGGAGAGACAGTAACCAGAGGGGATTCCATTCCGATACTACAACCGGAGAAGAAATATGGGTCCATTTCATATGATATTATGTATGATATATTTATCAAATTTATATTATTATATCATATAAATCATATAAATTATATCAAAGAATGAGATCAGATATCGGATCTAAAGAATATTCTCGTCTCGTATTATATCATGCACGAAACACAAAGCCCTCGTGTACTGGGATATATTGATAAAGTGGTAAAGGAAATTAACTCAATAAAGGTGAAGGGATGGTGTTTATCGTGTACACATGAGACAAAGTGTATTCGTATCCTATCCAATACAGGTGAAACCATGCTTGTCACTCCTTATGCAAGACCCGATGTATCCCAGTTTTATAAAATCGATGTCTCAGTCCATTGTGGATGGACGGAGACTCTTCTTTATACAGTCCTTCCCTGTCAACTACAAATGGAAGTGGAGCCCGAGAAATGGGAGACCGTCTTTACCTTTTCCGCTACTTCACAACCGTTTGCCATTCGAAATCATCCACCTACCTATGTGGTGGCCGATAACTTCTATGAGAATCCCGATGCCGTGCGTGATTTTGCATTATCCCTGGAATTTAACTATCACCCTAATTATCATAAGGGTAAACGAACAGATCAATGCTATCGGTTTGACGGACTAAAAGAGCGCTTCGAGCAGTTGATAGGCCGAAAAATCATCAATTGGGAGAAATATGGTATCAATGGATGCTTTCAATACTGTATTGGAGGGGATCAACTAGTATATCACTGCGATACACAGCAATATGCAGGCGTACTCTTTTTGAGCCCCGATGCACCAGTTACAACAGGAACCAGTCTCTTTCGCTCCATTTATACGAAGAGCATGAAGGTGCCTGAGAAGGATCGTGCAACAGTGTTTCGAAATGGGTATTTGGATCCGACTCAATTTGAACGGGTAGATTCGGTTGGAAATGTGTATAATCGTCTCATCCTATTTGACTCACTCACTATTCATGCTGCCTCGGAATATTTTGGATCAACAAAGGAAAATGGGCGACTCTTTCAGTTATTTTTCTTTGACTTGGAATGAACGAAATACATCATAACTATTATATAAGACCTTCGCCTTGAGATTCATGTGTTTAGTTAATTTAAAATGGAGCAATTCGGGTAAATAGTCGACCAAAATAGCTGAAAATCGATCAGAGGAAATCATCGGTTCTAATGATGGAAAATTGGAGATGGCGATAAGATCCAAATGAGGTCGGAGAGAACGGACAGGTTCCAAATGTGTAGTATACTCATCATAAATGGGTAGTGTATTTCTTGGATTTCCCAGATCACAACTAATATCGCAAATCACTGTCAGTTTTCCTAAGGAATCCAGATCCTCTTTTGTTAAAAAAGGAATAGGGCAAACGGATGGATCATCTGATAACCGAATGGCATGAAGTAAGATGGAGTGATTGCGAATCATGTCTTTGGTGATAACATCCTTACTGGTTACAATCGTACAAGGAATCTGAAACTGATCCAATACTTCCTTTGCCGCTTTTCCTACTTTACCATATCCAATGAGGAGCACCGTTGGTTTAACCATCATGAAAAGGATCGTTTGATAGACATTCTCATCAAATGGCGGAAATGCCTCTTGGTGTGTATATTGACGATAAAAGGCCATGAGTGCAAGATATGCTCCGATTTTACCCGACTGTTCGCAAAAGGAAATAACACGTTTCTTCTCTGAATGTACCATGTACTCATAATCAATAAAAGTACAAGGCTGTAGATTGGCAATTGTCTCCTTCCACCCTTCTTGCCCCTTAAAACAATGTGCAAAATGAAGAAGAGTCTGTGTGGGATGCGTGCATTCTGCAATCCCTTTGAGTCCGATGATATGAGAGTATTTTGTATTCGTCCAATAACCAACAGGCACGATTCGTGCTCCTTGTTTCTGATATTCCTCATCCGAATAGCAGCGTGTGGCAGAGGATTCGACAACGACTGTAAAATAGGGATGAAGGGATAGAAGATGTGCGGGACTGAGAGGAGTACGCGTTTCAAAAGGAAGAGTCTCTGCACGAATAATAAGTTCAGGCTTTCCAAAGATGTCACGGTGTAATTTCTGAAAAGCAATGTAGTTATAATTTACCAAACAGGGTTTCTTCATATTGGGCGACATGAGTCGTACAATTTCACTATCATGATAATAATCGTATAATATATCACTTATTGCGCTCAATAATTTATGTGCTGTAATAGGCTGATCTATAGGAAGAGGGAGATGCAAATCTTCTACGATTTGATTTGATTCTGTAACAGATAATTCATACATAAACCCTTTCTGAACACATCCTTGTAGAATACTATTGTAATTTATTTTTTGAAAGGGAAATGTTTCAGATGTAAGAGAGTGTTGCGCTAAAAGAATAAAAAAATTAGCGACATCGATCAAATACTCCTCAGGAAACCATTCAAAAAATCGGATTTCGACGCCGTGATTTTTGAATTTATTGAAATTAATATCGTATCCAATCGTCTGGTTAATCAAATAAGGACTATCTTTCAATTGATTATACCAATATGCACTATCGGCAGGTTTCTGCATCAATAGTAATTTTCCATTCACAGGGGAGGAAGTATTAAATGTCTGAAGAGAAATATATCGACTGAGGCTCACACGCAAACTACCCATAGAATAGGCAGGATCAATCATAGAAAGAACATCGGGTGTTCCATAACATGCCACGAATAAGGGTTCAATCATTTGAATACAATTAATATAGGTTAAATGAGTTCGAGCAAATGTATTTTTATCGACGATTCGACCATTTTTTAAAAGAGTAGGAAGCGTAATATTTAGATGATGTGTTCCATTATTGCAAAGCAGTAGATTTCTTTTGAAGGTGCTTAACATGGTAACAAGCCCATAATTATGATCGGGAAACTGAACGGCGCCGATTCCTTTTTCTTTAAAAAATGGGAAGACCTCCTGCTGAAAGTCACGCTTGATCTGAATGAGTTCATTGACACATTGGTCAACGGTGGTATTGTAAAAGTTCTGAGTAATGAACTCAATGGAATCGCCGTCAAAGACAAATGATTTGTCATATATCTTTTGATAATATGCGTTTTCTTTCATTAGAATGTCATGAATCGATTCGGTAAAGGTTGAATTAGGTCTTACTTCTTCATCATAGAGGGTACGATGTTGGAGATGAATATCTGTGGACTTGAATGTATGAGAATTAATATACACGGGATAGGTGAGAGAATCGATTGAGCGAAGCGTATTCAGTGTAGAAGAAAATGGTTCAGGCTTAAAATTATTAAAGTAATTCACACTGTATCGCTCTCTTTTAGGAATAAGTTTTCGAAACTGAGTGGCAGGAAGCAACTGAGAGAGCATGAGATAGGTCTCGTTTTCAATTCCAAGTCCCCAAAAAAGTGTGGTATCACAAGTATCACAAGCATCATATGAACTCATATACTTCATATGCTTGTCATCTACAATATCATGAAAATCAAAAGAAATCTGCTTTTTATTACAATTACTATATTCAAACATCAGATCATTATCAAGAGAAACATGCAAATCATGTTTTTTCTCCGTATGTTCTACTTCTATCGCTGGATCTATTGTTGCCTCTTTTGCATCATCAATGATTACATTAATGCTTTCAATCTGTATTTTTGTTTGAATACACCCCATGAAACCTACTATGGAATACGCTTGTTTATGGAATCAAATGTAGTCACAAATCACTGCAACCCATTCACCATTCTGTTCTACTGCTTGAAAGGGTTTCCCGCACCCAATGATTTGATTACTAGTAGCTAATCGATCGCATTCTTCTTTAGGGGTGTGTGGATTCATTTGTTGCATATTAACAATATAGACTCCATGACGAAAAATACGGCAATTTAGCTCATGATGATGAACAATAATGGTCCCTTCGCAGTGCGGGCAGATAAAGAAGTGAAACATAGTGGGATCATCCATCTACTGTAGGTAAATCATTCCAGCGAATCGGTTCTTTCCCCATCTCGGTCAACCATCCATTGATCATGCCAAAGGGCGCAGAGCCAAAGAACCCCTTCGAAGCGCTTAGTGGAGATGGATGTGCGGATTCGATGACACGATGATGATGGGAATCCATATACATTCCAAGTAGTTTCCGTTTGACTTGTGCCGATTTTCCCCATAGAACAAAGATAGTCTCTCTGGTTTGAGCCGCAACGGCACGAATAATCTGATCGGTTACCTCTTCCCAACCGATTTTAGCATGGGATTGGGGAGCACCCGCTTCAACGGTAAGAATGGTATTCAGAAGGAGAACCCCTTGCTTCGCCCAGCCGGCCAGATAACCATGGGTGGGCGGAACAATGCCTTGATCGGTGGCAAGCTCTTTGTAGATGTTTTTGAGAGAGGCAGGGAGGGGTCGTACATCGGGGAGAACGGAAAAGGCAAGACCGTGTGCGTTTCCAGGGGTGGGATAGGGATCTTGTCCCAGGACGACAACTTTGATGTCCGATAGTGCAGTTCGCTCTAATGCAAACCAGATGTGCTCCTTAGGAGGAAAGAAGGTCTTTGTAGTGAGAAACTGGGACAATTCAAGGAGTTTCTCGTGACATGGATAGAGGATCCCTTTCCAGCTATTAGGTGCTGAATCATAAAGCCAATTTCCTGGAGCGGAGCCTGGTTCAGCTACTACTGGTTCTTCTGCATTTGTCTCTACATTCTTCTTTTGCATAGGCTCCTCTTTAATAACACGAATCGCTTGAATGGGTCGCGAAGGTTCTGTGATCACAGATCGCTCCTCCGATGTGACTGCTGCAAGAGAACGAATACGATCACGCTCGTCTGGATCCATGTGTGCGGCAGTCATCTGTTGATAAAAGGCGCGAACCGTCGGATGGGCACGAAAGGCAGCAGGGTCAAAATCATGGACGAAAAGGGCCTCCAGGGAGCGAACACGAGATAGTGCTACATAGGCCTGACCGTATTCAAAGTTGCCTGCACCAATATCAACTAAGGCAGAATCCAGAGAGCACCCCTGTGCTTTATGCGTTGTACACGCCCATGCTAATCGCAATGGAATCTGCGATCGCGCACAAAATTCATAGTCTTCAATGGGCCAATTGTGCTGCCCGATTAACTTTCGTGCACCATTCATGAATTCAATAAGGGGAAGACGACTAGACGGGCAAAATCCAGCGACAACACCACGGGATCCATTGACGAGCCCCGCCTCAGGATCAATATTAGCAATCAACATGACTTGTGCCTCTTGTACCAGTTCCAATTGAGTGGAGTAGGCGCCGTCCGCATCCATCTTTACTAAGGCGCGCTGAAACCCTTCATCCGATTCCACAAACCCGTTTGGCATTTTCCCATCATATACCAGTCGGGCCTTATAGGATTCGCGTGGACCCTTCAAGACTTTTAGATTCGTATCATTAATGAGTTCTACTTCGGATCGGCGAGGAAAGAGAAGCGTGGGGCGAATCTTCTGGGACCGCCAATCACGCCCTTCATACTGGCGAAGAACCTGGCAGGACTCTTTGGTGAGGGCACCGCGCCGCGCCTCTTTGAGAATGCTCTGAAATCCCTCATCTTTTTGTCGTTGAATGATTGTTAGTTCTACACAGGTAAAGGCCGCCTCCTTCCAGACCGTGGATTCAAATGCAAATTGTGTCTTCTCGTCTCCACGATTCACAGGCGGCAATTGATAGAAATCGCCGACCAAGAGGATCTGGATGCCGCCAAAGGGTTTTGTCGATTTTCGAATCTTTTTGCCGAGTTCATTCAGTTTATCCAATAGCTCCGCGGTCATCATGGAGACCTCATCAATAATTAACAAGTCCGTGAGAAGCCAGTTTCGCATGGATTTGGTATTTCTGCGAATTTTTACATAGAGTTCTCCTACCGTCCCTTTTCCGAGTCCGATCCCTGCCCAGGAATGCAAGGTCTTTGCCTTGTGACCGAGAAGAAGTGCCGCACATCCCGTTAACGCACACATTTGAATACGGGGCAACCGTATTCCGCTAAATCGGTGTTTCATCCCAGGGAAGTCGTGATCAATGGCCGCAAGCAAATAGCTTTTTCCTACGCCGCCGCCGCCTGTCAGAAAGACATGATCGCCGCGAAGCAGGAAATCCATGACGGACTGTTGTTCGTCCGTTAAGGATGCCATGGTGTTGGTAATCATATGATACAAAAAATAATTCAATTTTATTGTCTTACCATCCCGTTACACGATTGATATAGCCAACACGAGTGGGACGCTCTATTATGATTTCTACCTCTTTTCCCTTCTCTGTTCGATAGATACATACCTCATCATCGATTCTGGAGAAATAGGCGATAAAGGGGTTATACTCACCGCGTGGAACAAGAATGCGAATGTCATTACCTTCTTGTTGCAAATAGATGCGAAGCGCTTCTTCTTCACAGGGTTTGGCTCTTAGCCATGGTTTCCCTTCATGACGCGCAAAACACTTCTTCGGTTCTTCCATGTTATTGCG
>Ga0247722_10001039_pt1 | contig 15851 bp, 21 predicted proteins | sample MSEWelMarce3H_FC_FD_189094 | JGI IMG/M metagenome (GOLD analysis project Ga0247722, IMG submission 189094) | Subsurface sediment microbial communities from gas well in West Virginia, United States - MSEEL Well Study Marcellus 3H_FC | ecosystem: Environmental > Terrestrial > Deep subsurface >... | reverse complement strand
GCAGGTAACTCCGCCGCTACTTCATGGAACGGCAACCCTCTTGGGTTGGTGTTGGTCGTTGACAAAAACGCGCCCGGCTCTTTCATGGGTCACGCTGCAGGCCCTGCCGCAGGCTTTGAATTCTACGAACAGCAAAAGGGCGCTATTAGCGTTGAGGTACCTGCAACTATGGGCCGTACGATTGCTTTCCGTGGTTACGCTGCCGGCTTTATGGCAGACGCAACCAAGTTTGTAAAATTCGTCTGATAACCGAAAGGTAGGCCTTTATGGCCGTCTATTCGGTCACACAAAAGTATTTAACCGATAACTACGCGGTTGTAGTACTACTAACTAACGCAGACCCTTTAGAGGTTGGTCAGTCCGTAACTATTGCGGGTGTTGACGCGACCTTTAACGGTACTTATACGGTGCGTGAGTTGCCACAGTATTACTACACCGGCGTAGACGAACAAGGTTTCTTGCATTACGACATTGAAGCCCCAATAGCAAACCAAGTGTTATTTGCTAAAACGGCTGCAAACGTAAACATTGTCGCAGCTACAGGCACGTTGACAACTACCCCACAATGCACGTGGGTAACAACCGACGCACAGGTAGAAGATTGGTTAGGAATAGGAACGGCCACCGCGTCAGACCAAACATTTATAACCCAATGCCGTCAAGCTGCCAACGAATTTGCGTATAGGCGTAGAGCCGAGGCAGGGTACCGCAACGAAAGTCTAAGCACCGTACCTAACCCGTCGGTACTACTTGGCACTATTGCCTATGCCGGTTTTTTGTATAGGCAACGTGGGTCAGTAACAGATTTTGCAAGTTTTGACGGGTTGGCCGCCGGTGGGTCTATGGGTCTTAGCCCAATGATTAAACAACTATTAGGCGTAGATAGGCCGGCGGTTGCGTAGTGCCTGTTGCATACACCGACCTATTTAACAAGGCCTTAGACGACCTTACAACCACGTTACAGACCATTACAGGGCTACAGGTAGTAAACGACCCGCGTAACCTTGTGCCGCCTTGTGCTTTTATTGACGCCCCGTCGTTTGTGGCATGGAACTACAACATAGTTAAATTAACTTTCCCGGTACGCCTCATTACCCTTGGCCCGGGCAACTTGGACGCCCAACGCAGCCTTATGAACATGGCCGCCAAAGTGTTGGCTAAAAACGTAGCTGTAACAGACGGCCGCCCAACCATTGCCATAATCGGCGGTAGCGAAATGGCCGCCTATGATTTAACTATAGAAATGCAAGCCCAAACAAGTTAGGTGCCTATGTACATTATTAAAAGCCCACGTATAGGCCTAGTTGGCACCGAATACAAGCCGCAACCAACCGACAAACTTGCCGCCCTCATTGCGTTAGGTTTCATAGAACAGACCGACGACGAAGTATCCACAACAGCACCCAAAAAAAGTGCTAAAAATAAGAAAGCAACACTAGAGGAGTAAAACAAAATGGCAACTTCAACTTATCTCTCAAACCCAGTCGTATCCATTGGAAGCCCGGTAGTAGACCTTACCGACCAATGCACCGCCGCAGTAGTTACGCAGCGTTACGACCAACTTGAAAACACCACGTTTGGTAAAACCGCACGTACCTACCAAGCAGGTTTGGGCAACCACGAAGTAACCCTAACTCTCTACAATTCATATGCAGCCGCCGAGACATGGGCGACACTTTCGCTTTATGTTGGCGAAACCACAACGCTTGTAGTTAAGCCTGCAGCCGGAAGCGAAAGCGCAACTAACCCGGGCTTTACTCTCACCGGTTGCTACCTCACCGAATTGCCAGTAGTAAACGCAACCCTTGGCGAATTGTCAACCGTAGACGTAACCTTTGTTGGTGGCGTTTACAGCGTAGACACAACAGCATAAATAGCGCCGAATAATCGGCCCGACACGAAAGTAGGCACTAATGCAATTAACCCTTGAAGTAACCAACCATGAGGGCACATACCAAGTAAGTAGCAACCTCTTTACCATTGTGCTATGGGAACGACGATTTAAACGCAAAGCTGCCGACATGGCTAACGGCATTGGTGTAGAGGATTTGCTATACCTAGCATGGGAAGCAAGCAAGCAAAGCAAAATTGTTGTACCGTCCGAATTTGACACGTTTTGCAAACAGGTAACAAACATTGAAGTAACCGCGCAAGAGGCCCCAAACCCTACCCAAGCGGTACCTACCGACGGCAACTAGCCGAACTGTTAATAGCAACAGGGTGGGCGCCGCATTGGTATAGCGCTACGTTTGACACACAAGATTTAGCGACGGTGGCTAAAGTTTTGGGAGAACGAAACAAAAGGTAAACCAATGGCGCAAGCAAACCTAGAAATTAAAGGTATTCAAGAGACCTTGGCGCTATTGCACAAAATAGACCCAACCTATAGGCGTCAAGTAACTAAACAAATTAAGCGCGCCGGTGACGTCATGGTAACGGAAGCCCGCAGCATGATTACAACCATTAGCGGAGTTAAAGGCGCCCCGCTATCCGGCATGAACCGTGGCAACCTAATAAAAGGACGTGAAATTAAATGGAATACAGCAACCGTAAATAAAGGTTTTAACGTAAAAGTTGGTTCACGTGCCACCAAGGAAAGGTACGTAGATTTCACGCGCTTTACAGACGGCGTAGCAACCCATACAGAGCAAATACCGTTTGGCGCGAAACCATATCGCCTAATGACTGTCCAACAGCGCGACGCAGCCGGCGCTATCTATGACCATGCCGGACGACATACAGCCGGACGATTTGTCGCAAACCTTAACGTTTCCGGTGGCGGTGAACAGCCTCGCGTTATTGACAAGGCAGTAGAGAAAAACAAGCCTGCCGTGCAAGCTGAAGTACAATTAGTTATTGCAAACGTAGAAGCAAAGACAAATAAGCAACTTAAACAGAGGTACAAATAATGGCAATTAACATACCTATTATTACCTCGTTTGTTAATACCGGGGTACAGGCAGCCGACAAACAACTTAAAGCGTTTGGCACTAGCGCCAAGACTGTTGCCGGCGCTGTAGGCGGTTTTAGTCTTGCAATTGGCACCGTTAAAAGCGTTATAGGCCCGGCTATTACAGCCGCTTCCAATATGGAAGAGAGCCTAAGCAAAGTAAACGTTATATTTGGCCGTGGTGCCAAAGACGTAGAACGGTTCGCGCGTACCGCCGCCAAAGAATTGGGCCAATCTGAACAAGCCGTTTTAAACGCTGCCGGTGCTTTCGGTACGTTTGGTAAAGCTGCAGGTTTATCCGGCGTAGATTTAGCAACATTTAGCAACGATTTTACAACCCTTGCTACTGACCTAGCGTCGTTTAACAACACCTCACCCGAGGAAGCCGTACAAGCTATTGGCGCCGCATTGCGTGGCGAGGCTGAACCTTTGCGCCGTTTTGGTGTTTTGCTTAATGACGCAACCCTAAAGCAAGAGGCAATGACCTTAGAAATTTATGACGGCAAAGGCGCGTTAACAGCACAGCAAAAGATTTTGGCCGCACAAGCCGCAATTTATAAACAAACAGGCGACGCGCAAGGCGACTTTATGCGCACAAGCGACGGCCTAGCCAACAGCACCCGTACATTGTCGGCAACGTTTCAAAACTTACAAGCCAAGTTTGGTGCCGCATTTTTAGAACAAGCGAAAGTTGCTACACAAAATGTAACGTTTTTGGCGCAGGCTTTTGAAAAACTACCAACACCGGTAAAAAATAGCGGTAATGAGTTAACCGGCTTTATTGGCGTTTTAAAGAATATGTCCAATCCTCTAAGCCAAATTTGGTATGGAATTGGAAAATTACGCGAAGCCTTTACCGACGAAAAAACAATAGGCGCCTATAACGAAAACTTAAAATACAGCGCCCAACAAACCATGCGTTTAGCCGACGCAACCGGTGCAGCTAAAAAAGAGGCTGCAGGATTAGACGACAAAATAGGTGGCGCCTCTAAAAAAGTTAGCGAACTATACGACGTCATTAAAGACAAATTGGCAGACGCTTTAGACGACGCTAAAGACCAATTGAAAGACGCACAAGACGCGTTTACAGATTTTGGCAAAAGTGTTGCCGACGGAATTAAAGAGGGTTTTAGTTTTGCCGACGCTAAAGAAGCAGGCGTAGAAACTGGCGGCGGTTTCCTAGCCGGATTGCGCGACCAAGTAGCCGGGGTAAAACAGTACGCAACCAACGTGGATTTATTGCTACAGCGCGGCCTTAGTGAACAAGCTCTTAGCGAAGTACTTAACGCAGGCGCGGAAGCGGGCGCCGCTATTGCAGCCGAACTAGTAGCAGGCGGGCAGGAAGCAATTACAGGCCCTAACGGCGTTAATGCCCTTGTTTCCACCGTGCAAGAGGTAGCAGACAAACTAGGCCTAAATAGCGCAAGCCGTTTTTACCAAGCGGGTGTAGACCAAGGCACAGCGCTAGTAGCCGGACTTGAAAGCGTTTTAGCCAAGTACGAAAAGATTTTACAAAACCCGAACCTTACAACTAAGCGCTTAGAAAACTTGTTAGAGCAAGCACAAACAGACATTTCATTTACCAAAATAACCGCAGGCCAACCTATTGCTACACCTGCACCAACTAAGGCTAGCATTGCTAGCGTTTCTGAAGCTAAAGCCGCCCGAGGCGGAAACACCTACACCGTAAACGTAAGTGGCGGTATGGCAACTAGCGCCGAAATAGGACGCGTAACCAACGACGGCCTACGCGCTTTTGCCCGCCAAAACGGCCCGTTAGATTTGCCAATATCAGGTAGGTACTAATGCCCGGTAGCGCAATTGTCCAAGCCGGCAACTATTCCCTACTAATTGACACAGGCTACGACGTAGGTAGTTTTCAATTGGATAGCGACGTAAAAGGCCTTTTAGACGGTGTATATCCGTTGGGGCCTACAACCGACTTTGCAGACGTTACGGATAGCACAACCCAAATAAACGTACGCAGAGGCCGCCAAGACATAGGAGACCAATTCAGCGCCGGCACTATGACTTTTACCATTAACGACGTAGACGGCATTTTCAACCCGTTTGATGAAACAAGCCCGTTTTACAACAGTCCGGAAGCTCTACCGGGTTTAGCCCCATTACGTGCCGTTGAGTTAATCCGCTACGACTTAAGCAATAACCCGGAGTATTTGTATCGTGGCAAAATTGTTAACTATGACTACAACTTTGCCCTAGACGGTATAGATACGGTAACGGTTTACTGTTCAGACAATTTCTATTTGCTTAGCCAAACCTACATGGACGAACTAAACGTAGGTGTTGAAACGTCCGGGCAACGCATAGAAACCGTTTTAAGCCTGCCCGAAGTTGATTACCCAACCGGTGCAGCTAGAAACATTGACCCGGGCACCGTAGACCTAGGTCACGACGCCGCATACACCGTGCCGGCCGGTACCAACGTTTTAAATTATTTAAGCCAAATAAATGAAACTGCCGAATTTGGCCGCCTTTTCGTATCACGCGCCGGGGTATTGACTTTTACCCCAAGAGTGGGTACTACCCTTTCCGGCAGCGTTGCCGATTTCCACGACGACGGTACAGAAATACCTTTTGATAATCTTGGCATTACCTTTGAGGCGGATTCGGTAACCAATAGGGCTTTGGTACAAAACCTTGGCGAAGCCATAGCAACAGCCGACAACGCAGCAAGTCAAGCGTTGTTTTTTATTCAAACCAACAGCATTACAAACAGCCTTTTAGACGACACAGAACTAGCCGACGCAGCAACCTACCTTTTAGACCCATACCCGGAAGCCCGCTACAACAGCGTAGAAACCGTCTTTGGCGCATTGACTGACGCCCAACGCGACACAGTAGCCGTAGTAGATATTTCGGACACAATAACCATAGAAAAGACTTTTATTACCGGCGCGACTACCACGGTACTTGCCCAAGAATTAAGCGTAGAGGGCATAGAGCATGAAATAACTCTTACCGGGCATAGGGTACGTTTGTTTACAAGCCCTACAACCATTGTTTACGAACTTATTTTAGACGACAATACATATGGCACAATTGACACAACAAATGTTTTAGGATAAGGACACTATGGCTATTCAAGATTTCACCGCCGGGCAAATACTTACAGCCGCCCAAATGGACGCGCTACAGGCTAACGATTACAACCAAACGGTTAGTAACAAGGTTGCAAGTTATGTACTTGCGGCAGCCGACAAAGGTACACGCGTCGTTATGTCAAATGCAGGCGCAACAACAATAACCGTAAATAGCGGTTTATTTGCTGCCGGTGACACTCTCTTTATTCAAAACATTGGCGTTGGAACTTGCACAATTACCGCAGGAACCGCAACCGTTACTACAGCATCATCTCTAGCGTTAGGCACGTGGGCAGGTGGCACTTTGTATTTTACAAGTGCTAGTGCTGCTATTTTTTTTAGCGGTGGCGCTGCCTATGGTGCAGCAACAGGCGGTACAAGTTCAAGCATTACAGCAAGCGGCATAAATTATACGCTTTTAAGTTTTACAACAGACGCAAACCTTGTGGTTTCGCGTACAGGGTTATTTGATGTAACCATGATTGCCGGTGGCGGTGGCGGTGGTAACGGTTCAAACAACGCACACGCAGGCGGTGGCGGTGCAGGCGGATACGTTACACAAACAATTTATTTAAACGCGGCAACTTATGCCGTAACCGTGGGCGCGGGTGGTGCAGGTAATTGGCAAGCCAACCGACATAACGGCGCCGGCTCTTTCATTGGTACGGCCTTATCGGCTGCCGGTGGCGGAAACGGCGGCTTTATTATTTCGGGTCTTACAGGAGTAAGCGGCAACGACGGTGGTAGTGGTGGTGGCGCTTGCGACGTCGGCCAAGTTGGATTTGCTAGCGGTGGCGGTATTGGTTTTAACGGTGGATTAGCAACAGTAACTAAAGCCTTTGGCGGCGGCGGCGGTGGTGCAGGTGCTGTAGGTGCTGCAGGTTCGGGAACTACTGGCGGTGCCGGTGGTGCAGGGCTTGACGTTTCAGCGTTTTTAGGTCAAGCAGCCAACACAACACGTCTAGGCGGTGGTGGTGGTGGTTCGGGAACTACTGGCGGTTCAGCGTCAGACGGTGGCGGTGCAGGTGGTAGCGGTACAGGTGGCACAGGTACAGCAGGCACAGCCAACAAAGGCGGCGGCGGCGGTGCAAGTTTTAACGCAAGCGGTGGTGCAGGCGGAAGCGGTGTAGTTTATGTGAGGTTCAAAGCATGAGTATTCCCCAGTATTTCGCACAACTAGACGACAACAACATAGTTACGGCTGTACACGTTGTTACGCGTGAATTTTTAGAAGAAAACCCAGAACGTTATACCGGTGTTTGGGTTGAAACTTTTATCAACTTGCCAAACAAAACTTATGCCGGCATTGGATACACATACAACCCGACAACAAAAGATTTTATAGCACCGCCTGTAGTGCCTTTTGAGTGATGAAATGGCGTTATATGATTGGGTACACGCTACTTGTAGCGGTAGTAGTTTGGGGTTGTAGTGGTTGCACAGTTTCTAAAACAAACATTGAGTACCAATGTTTTACAAAGGCCTCTTGTGAATAAAACACCCGAACAGCACCACGCGTCACTAATTGTATTCGTAGGCCGCCTTATGGCGTTGTGTTTTACGTTTACCGTTATGGCATTTATTTACGGCATTTTGTTTGTAGACCAACCAACCGAACAGGCCCCAACAGACGCGCAACTAATTGACTTACTTAGCACATTGCTTGTTTTTCTTACCGGCACACTTAGCGGCCTTGTCGCTTCCAATGGCCTTAAAAGCAAACCCGGCAACCAAACAGAGGGTTAACCATGTCGGCTAAAGCCCAACCCGGAGTACCCGGCGCCCGCGACTACATAGGTAACAGCGATGGCCCGGCAACTGGTAAACGTGCCGGTACCGAGGAATGGGTACGACAAGCTGCAAAATGGTCTAACGGTGCCTGTTGGAATAATGGCACATTCGGGCAGCGAGACGTTAAAGGAAAGCCCGGCACAATGTCAGTACACGCAACAGGGCGCGCTATGGACTTGTCATACCGCAAGATGGATACAAAAGGCGTAGCAGAGGGCCGCAAGGTCTCTAAAGCGTTTATAGATGTTGTGGTAGCCAATGCAAACAAACTTGGTGTACAAATGATTATTGACTATTGGCCACAACCTTTTGGCCGTGCTTGGCGTTGTGACCGGCAGGCGTGGAAAGCGTACGAAACTAAAACCGTTTCAGGTGCGCCCGGTGGCGATTGGTGGCATATAGAACTTTCACCGGCTATGGCAGATAATCCGGAAGCCGTAAAAACCATATTTCAAGCGGTGTTTGGGGTATCCACAACCGCGTAACAATGGTTGGGTAGGGTTTTCTATACCGACGGAAAGCCATTTACCATGAACGAAATCCAGTTTTTTAACTATGAGTGTTTTATAACCTCACTTGCCACCGGGCAAAAAGCCATGGTACAAATTTTTAGAGACCCACAAACAAACGACGTGCTTCACGTCCAACTAGCGTTTAAAAGCCCGGCTACCGGAACATGGGGAAACCCTTACCAAATGGAAGTAGCGAAATGATTACCCACAAGATAACCACAGGCGCAATAGCGCTAATTATTGGCGTTTTATTAGTTTTTAGCCCCGGTAATGCACAAGCCCCAACCGAAACCGCACAAGTTGTACCGGCGTCATTGCCGCCAACCACAACTATTACTACATTGGCCGCATTGGTCACTAGCTGCACAGAGGTAGCCACGTTGGCCTTAGCCGAGGGATTACCGCCTAGCGAATTAGAAACGGCTCTACGCGTGGCAGTACGTGAAAGCCGGTGCACAAGCGACGCACATAACGCAAGCGACCCAAATAGCGGCAGTTTTGGCATTTACCAAATAAACGGCTTTTGGTGCTTACCTAACAGCAATTGGCCTACCGGTTGGTTACAAGCTAAAAACATATTGCAAACTTGTGACGACCTATACGACCCAACAATAAACACTCGCGCCATGGTTGCTATTTGGAGTAACTCCGGTTGGCTACCATGGTCTACAAGTAAATAATGCAAGAACAGCCCTACCCCGAATACGGACTAAGTGAGGAAACCCGACGTATGTTAGACCCAACAGCAAACGCAATGGCCAAGCACCAAATGGCAGTATTTGATTTAATAGACGAAATATGCAGGCCCGCACATATTCCGTACAAACCTAAACACGCCGAACTAATTGCACGTCTAAAGCATTTAGCAGTAGACCTAGATTTAAGCGGCCAACAGGACGCATGGCAGGCCGTTAGCGAAGCAATAGAGGCTTTAGGCGGCTAACCATGGCGACTGTTTATTTAAGCCCGACGGAAATAGACTACGCATACGCAGTAGCCGCGCTACGCCACGAAAACGCTAAAGGCAACAAACACCAAGACCGGTTTGTAGGCGAATTTAAAAACACTTTGCCCGACAAAATAGGCGCGTTAGGTGAATTTGCGTTAGCCAAACATTTAAACCTTTATTGGGGTTACGAACCATACAACCCTAAAGCTAACGACGTAGGCCGTTACGAAGTACGCACAACACCACGCCCGGACGGCTGCCTACTTACCCGCGATTTTGACAAGCCCGCAATATACGTGCTAGCAACCTTAGACAAAGAAAACAAGGCGGTAGTTTTGCGCGGTTGGAATACGTTGTATGAAACTATGCAAGTTGACCGTTGGGCACCGTTTATGCCGTTGCCATGTTTCAAAACACCACAAACCTTGTTACACGCAATGAGTACGTTACCAAAAGCAATATAAACCCGACAATGAAAGACAAACCCGACATGAGACCTTGCCCCAAATGCGGCGTAGCAACCTTTGCTTACAACGCAAACAAAACGCACAAACGTACTCTTTACTTCCACCCCGGAACCTGCAAAAAGGCGGCATACAAACATGGCATTTAACATAGACAACTACGTAGACGTACCAACACGCCTAGCAGAAGCATTGAAGCGCTACCCGGATTTGCGCATACAAGAAACAGCCGCCGAGGTTGTAACCATGCCGGACGGAAGCACCTTTTACCGTTGCACCATTACCGTTTGGCGCGACGCTGCCGACCTAATCCCAAGCATTGCCACCGCAGCCGAACCATACCCCGGCAAAACGCCATACACAAAAAACAGCGAATTTATGGTGGGTATGACTAGCGCGTTAGGCCGTGCCCTTGGCTACATGGGTTTTGGCATTAGCAAAAGCATTGCTTCACGCAACGAAATAGAAGCCCGCCAAGACCCTAAGAAACCGGACGCACAAATAGCACCTATCAGGCGCGAACAGCCAACCAACACACACAGCAAAGGCGCAAGCCAAAAACAGGTGTATTTTATTAAGTCATTGGCTAAAGGCGCGGGTTTTGATGAGTCAGCGCTTCACGACTACATTGCAGCCACGTTGGATAGCGACGCGGTGACACTTGAAACGTTAAGCCCCGAACAGGCTACGCAAATGATAGACGCGTTAAAAGCACTACCTAGCAGTAAGGCCGACTAATGACGTACGTCATGTTTAATATCGTGGGCGTTGTGCTTGGCGTTTGGGGCACGTTGCTTGTTATCTTGTGGCAGCGTAAGCAATGAACGAAGCCGCATTTAAAAACAGTGTTATAGATATTGCTACCCGTTACGGTTGGTTTGTACACCATGACCTACCCGCAATGAATAGGCGCGGCCAATGGGCAACACACATACAAGGTAATAGCGGTTTTCCCGATTTGGTGTTATTGAGTCCAAAGGGTGTGCTAGTTTTCGCAGAACTTAAAACCGACATAGGACGTTTAAGCAAACAGCAAGAACAATGGTTAGACCGGTTGGACTTGTCAGCTTGCATAGTGCAGGTATGGCGACCTAACCAAATGCCAACAATCATTAAGTTTCTAGCCACCGCGTAAAGAGGGATTATGACTACACCACGACAACAGGAACTAATAGAAATGCTGCACGAATTGGCTGAGCATTTAGGTTGCGCGTTGTATAGCGACGATTGGCGCACACGTGAATACGCAATAGTGGCGTTTAACCAATACAAGAGGTTATGCCCGGGCCAAGTAGCAAGCATTGAGTTTTACGAACAAGGCTAAATAACCGTTGACGCGGTGCCGGCATTGACTGGCCATAGACCTAAGCCCTTTGCAAGGCGGTTGGATAATACGCGGTAACGCGGGTAGTGCGCTATGCCCGTAATCATGCGCGACGAAGTGACCGGGCCAATGGCGCTGCAGGCTGTAAACATAATCAGCCAATATGAATAAGTGGGTACGGGTTAGGGCAACCCCGTGGGTGGGGCTTTAACGCATTAGGCTTTACGTGGTGTAAGCATTAGATATATACATAACAAACAAACGCACAAGGACATAACCCGACATGAGTAGTAACGCAGCAACACCAATAGCAAGGCGCGTAAGCGACGCGCTAGCACAAGCCGTAGGCGCGTGAGCCATGCCAAGCAAACACAAAGGCAGTAGGCCACGCAACCAAGCAGAATACAAACGAAACAAACTAATACTGTTACAAGAAAACCCGTTCTGTTTCTATTGTGGTAAACCTGCAACCGAGGCCGACCATGTAATAGAGGTTGACAGGTGGCCACAAGGGCAACCCGGAGTAAACAGCCTTGAGAACTTACGGAGTGCCTGCCGTGGTTGTAACGCAGCACGCGGGAATAAATACAGAGCTGCAAGAGACGCAGGAAACTACGTCGTAAAACCCAATGCCAGTAAGGAAAATAGAAGTAATCACTCTCAGCGTTTTTTTCACAGCGACACAGAAGCCCCCGTCTCTTACAATCCTATATCCCATAAGGGTTTGGTGGAACTGGCGCCGACTGGCCGGTATCAGCCGAGACTAGAAACAACCACGCACAGTGGCCACGAATCACGCGCGGCGGAAGTAGCTGATTTTGCAGAGAGGGTTTTAGGCACCCCGCTAATGAGTTGGCAACGACATTGTTTAGAGGGTTTAACTAGTTTTGACGACGCGGGTAAATGGTTGCACCGTATTGGCCTTGTTTCGGTTGCTAGACAAAACGGTAAGAGCCATATGACTAGTGCGCTTATTGGTTGGTGGCTAACTATGGAAACGGAGAGGCGCGGCCAACCGCAAACGGTTATTAGCGTTAGTCATAAATTGGATTTGACGGCCGCACAATTTAATTACCTTGCCCCAATTCTTGAAGCCAAGTTTGGTGCCGAGGTTTCATGGTCTTATGGCCGGCAAAAGGTAACTATGCCTAATGGCAGCGTTTGGCATATTCGCGCCGCTACACCGGCAGCCGGTCACGGTTACTCTTGCGACCTAATCACGGCAGACGAAGTATGGCAAATATCAGAGGCCGCCATAGACGACGGTTTACTACCGTCTCAACGTGCCCGGCGTAATCCTTTGTGCCTACTTGTGTCCACGGCGGGTACGCAGGAAAGTACGGCCCTACTCCGGTGGAGAGACCAAGGCTTAAAAGCAATAGACACAGGCGAAAAAACAAACCTTTACTTTGCCGAATTCAGCCCGCCGCCAACACTTGACCCTATGACCGTGGAAGCATGGGAATACGCCAACCCCGCTTTAGCAGGCGGCCTAATTGAATTGGACGTAATCCAAGGCGAAGCACAAGGCCCAAACCGCAGCGCGTTTCTACGTGCGTCGGTGAACCTTTGGCAGGCGGTTTCTAATGGTTGGTTAGCACCCGGCTTGTTTGAAGCTCTTAGCACCGAGGAAAAGGCCCCGCCGGGCGGAGTGCTTGCCGTTGAAATGGCGTTAGACGAAAGCACCTATACGGCCGTGCGCGCCGTCCAAGTAGACAATAAAACCCACGTTGTTTTGGCGTTTGTGGCAGAAACCGTTACCGAATTGTGGGAAAAGGTAGAGCAACAGATAGCCGAAAACCCCAATTTGAAATTGGCTATTGTGCCTGTTTTAGAAAACTCTTGCCCGTTGAAATACGAAACTAGGCGCGTAATTGTTGGCTATAAAGAGTTACTTAAATGGACTAGCGCGGTACGTGCCATGATTTTAGAAAACAAACTTACGCACAACAACCAACAACTACTAAACAGCCACGTTGAACGGGCCGTACTGATACGCGAAAAAAACGGCATAACGGTTAGCAGCTTGAGAAGCCCCGGGCCTATTGAGGCTTGCCGGTGCATGATTTGGGCGGCAGCATTGGCGGCCCGTCCACAAGCAATAGGTAAACCCATGATTGTTACCAATTACCGCTAAAGTCGTTTTGGCATTAGTCGGCTTGCTTTCCGTCGGGGATTGCACGGCGCCGGCTAGTGCCACCCAAAACCCCGAGATTGTGACACAATAAAACTATGGCAATTTTCACTAAGAAACCCGAACCTACAAAGGTTGTTAAAGCCGCTGCAGGTAGCAACGCGGGCGCGTCACAAATTGGCAATTTCTATGCATATTCGGACGGTGTAACGCGTAGCCGTTTTATGCAAGTGCCTACTATCTCGCGTGCGCGTGACCTTATGGCAAGTGTTATTGGTTGTTTGCCGTTAGTTATGTATAAAGAAATGTGGAACGGCGACGAAATGGAAAAAGTGCCGGAAGCGCCACGTAGTTGGTTGCGCCGCATTGACAAAGGCGTAACAAATAACTTTATTCTAAGTTTTACATTTGATGACCTTTTATTCTATGGGCGCGCGTTTTGGTATATAACAGAACGAACAGCCGACGGATACCCAAGCGCGTTTACACGTTTGCCTGCCGCGATTGTCACAACACAAGACCAAGCGCAAGGTAACGGAGTTTGGTTTGGTCCATCTAAACAAATTTTGTTTCAGGGTTTACCAATTCGTTGGGAAGATTGCGTACAGTTTTTAAGCCCTATTCAAGGCCTTATTTACACCGGTGCGACGTCAGTAGATACCGCGCTAAAACTAGAGCAGGCCCGCAACCGAAACGCAAGCAGTTTGCAGCCGGCCGTGACGCTTCGCCAAGTTGGTGGCGAGCCTATGAGTCCACAAGAATTGCGCGATTTGGCCGCGGCCTATGATGAGGCGCGTTTTGCGTCGGCCACAAGTGCGGTAAACGAATTTGTAGAGGTAATCCCAAATAATGCAACACCGGACAAAATGCTACTTATTGACGCTGCCGAATATCAGGCTAAAGAAATTGCGCGAATTGCAAACGTACCCGCGTACCTTGTGTCGGTATCTATCGGTAATTATTCATACGTCTCATCAAGTGAGGCTTCGCGTGACCTTTATACCTTTGGGTGCAAGCCTTACATAGATTGCATACAAGAAACACTTAGCGCAGATAACGTACTTCCGAGAGGCACCGGGGTAATGTTTGATATTGAAAGCTATTTATCTAACGAATACGACACAAACGTAGAAGTACAAGAAACGCCCGAGGAATTGAGGGAAAGCAATGCTTAGATTAGCCCCGCAACAATTAACTTTAGACGCCGCGCAAGGTGACGCGCTGCCACGTCGTACCCTTGCCGGCGTCGCTATCCAATACGGGGTAGACGCTGTGGTATCAGACGGCCAAAAGGTACGTTTTGAAAAAGGTTCGTTACCGTTAGAGGGTAAAAAACCCAAAATGTACTTGTATCACAATTCTGAAATGCCTATTGGCGTAGTCACGAATCGTACCGAGGTTGACGATTACGTAATGTTTGAAGCAAAAATTAGCGAAACGGCCCTAGGTAATGAGAGCCTCCAATTGGCCCTAGATGGGGTGCTAGATAGCCTTAGTGTAGGTGCCGTTCCGGTTGAATTTAGTTTTGACGAAGCCGGCACCATGATTGTTACCAAGGCAGAATGGCAAGAATTGTCTTTATTGCCTTACGGCGCTTTTGAGGCTGCCAAGGTAGAACGGGTGGCCGCAAGTATCCACCAAAACGAAAACGAAGTAGAGTTAAATGTAGAACAGGACACAGAAAAGGAAGTAACCGAAATGTCAAACCCAGTAGAAACACCTGCAGTAGTTGAGGCTTCAACAGTACAAAGCATTTACGCACAACCACGTAAATTGCGTTTGCCTAGCACGTCTGAATACATTGCTAGTTATGTTCGCGGCGGTGCAGATTTTGCACAACTAAACGCAAACATTAACGCGGCACGTATTGAAGCTGCCCCGGGCGTTGCGCCATACATTAACACCGAGAGTACCCCGGGTATCTTGCCGGAAATTATTACCGGTAGCGTTTATGACGGACTTAACCCTATTCGCCCTTTCGTATCGGCAATTGGTACACGCGCAATGCCAACCGCAGGCGCAACTTTCCGCCGTCCAAAGATTACGACCCGCCCGGTAGTAACACAGCAGGCAGCACAGTTTGACCCGCTTAACGCTTCAACCGTCGTCGTTAGCAACTCCGATATTTCTAAACTAAGTTTCGGTACATATGTCACCGTCTCCGAACAAGACCTTGATTGGAGCGACCCGTCGTCAATTGACATTATTCTTAATCAGTTGGCTATCGCATACGGACAAGCAACCGACAACTACGCCGTAGACCTTTGCCACTCCGCAATTGTTCAAACCGCAACCGTAACCGACACCGCAGTAGGTGCCGATTGGGTAGCAGCAATTTACGACGGTGCACGCCAAATTTCGGAAACCTCTAACTACTTGCCTACCCACATGGTTGTCACGCCTGCCAGTTGGCAAGCTCTTGCGTCGTCCACAGACGACCAAAACCGTCCGGTATTCCCGTACACGGGTGCACCTAACCTTATGGGCCAAAACGCCGCAGGTAACTCCGCCGCTACTTCATGGAACGGCAACCCTCTTGGGTTGGTGTTGGTCGTTGACAAAAACGCGCCCGGCTCTTTCATGGGTCACGCTGCAGGCCCTGCCGCAGGCTTTGAATTCTACG
>Ga0247722_10001038_pt1 | contig 15855 bp, 3 predicted proteins | sample MSEWelMarce3H_FC_FD_189094 | JGI IMG/M metagenome (GOLD analysis project Ga0247722, IMG submission 189094) | Subsurface sediment microbial communities from gas well in West Virginia, United States - MSEEL Well Study Marcellus 3H_FC | ecosystem: Environmental > Terrestrial > Deep subsurface >... | reverse complement strand
CTTCCAAAGTTATACCACTCACTAGATGAACCAAGTTTAGTAATTGAGAACAACTGAGGACCTGGAGTAATACCAAGGTTCACTGCAGTGAACCCACCATTTCCAAAATTAAAATAATGCGAGTCTTTAGCCCATTGTAACAATCGGTATTCTGTATTACCTACTACTGCACCCCAGTTCAGTATGCAGTTTTGTCCAGCAACATTCGGATCATTGTAAACTATGAATAGCGTGGTATCCGTTAAATTCGAAGACAGGACAGTAGATGGTATTGACGATGATGGATATGGAAGTGTTAACATATTTCCGTTAAACAGAATTCCTGGGTAACCTCCATTGAAGCCAGTTGCAGAGTATTGAGGATTTCCTGATCCTGATACACCAATTGCATTCCGTCCGTTCCCCGACTTATCTTTCCATCCTGTAACATTATTGGTTCCTGACTGCAGAGTAACCTGTGTAGAATCGTAGGCATCAAACCACATGGCGATCTGAGGGATGTTGAGCGGTAACATGAGCGTGGAGGGTGCGAGGGTGGTCGTAATCGCATTTCCATCTGATAGGTCAATCCACTCGATGGGTCCGGAAGACAGGGGACCAATGTACGATGGAGGTTTTACATTTGCGGGACCGTTATAAGGGTTGTCCGTGGACATAGCATTCTGAAGTCCCCACTTCCAGCCTAGGTACCCTTCAATCTGCTGCCGCTGGATCGTGTTGAGGGCGTAGTTGTAGATCAGGATTTCCGAAATGAAAGAATTGAAACCGTAGGTTCCTCCTCCGTTCGAAATAGCTCCAACGTTGAACTTCTGCGACGTGGTTGTAAGTGTTGCGGCTGTTGTGCTTGTTCCGTTTGTCACCCCTCCTCCAAAATTGTACCATCTTGTGCTGGAGGCCTGCTTTGCGATTGAGTATAACTGAGCTCCCTGGGTTACAGTAAAGTTTATGTTGTCAAACATCCAAGAACCCCCAAATCCAAAATAGTGTCGATTTGCTGCCCATGGACTTAGTAGTGTATACTGCTGATACGTATCCATACCAAACACTGCATGATTTCCCGAATTCGTGTTGTTGTACACCACAAACACTGTCGTATCTGTTCCGTTTGATGAGAGGACCGGGGTAGGTAAGAAGTTGGCGGTTTGTAGGTAACTGTTTCCATTAAAATTGATACCAGGGTACTGAAACGCTGTACTGGCCTGTGCAGAGTAGGTAGGGTAACTTCCTCCAGGCCATGTTAGATTCAGGCCATTACTAGATTTATCGCGCCAGGAAGCGACTTCGGTCGTTGAATACGTACTTGTAAACGCCGGGCCCGTTGTGACCTTTGTGGGACTCGATGGGTGCGCAGTAGGAAGCTGGGCAGACAATCCCCATTTCCAAGCAAGGTACCCTTCGACAAGTTGACGATTGGCCTCTGTAAGATTCGTGTTGTAAAATTGCAGCTCTCCCATATAGATATCTGTTATCGTTTGGTTGGTCGCACCGCCCAACCATCTTCCCATAGTAAAACTATTGGCGGATGTTTCATTGATTACCGGCCATGACCCTGGATTTGTACTGCGCAAAGTTCCGTTCACGTAAAATCTGAAATTTCCTCCGTCGTACGTCATACTTAGAACCTGAAGACTAGTGGTTAAAACTACTGCTTCAAGATGGTCAGTAGTCCCCTCGGGTACGTTAGTAGCTTTGTAGGTGAACATCCCCGGAGTAGTAGGAGCTGAAAACCCGCTCCAGCTTGAATAGCCACCGATACCAAATATCGTCGGAGAGTTTTTTGAGTCATGTTGTTTTGCCATAATCCAAGATTGGGTAAGATTCACCGGTCGAATGACCATGAACATAGACCAAACAGAAGCATTATTAATTGATGCTTGGGGTAGGTTCAAGTATTGACCATTATGGAAGTGTAGAAGCTTTGTTGTGGCATCGTAGTCCACAGGTAACCCAGCCGTAGCCGTGTAATTATTTCCTGATTTATCGTTGATCTGTGTGAGGCTTCCTCCGGGAGCAGATAGATTGGTTCCGTCGGCAAAATCAAGCCAGAATTGAAGGTTCGCGACAGTGGGAGTTGTTACCGAGCGGTACCCGATCGTTGTTAGATCGGCCGCATCGTACCACATAGAAAGTCCAGGAATACTTGCAGGAGCAAACGATGTCTTTTCCGTGATGGTAATACTGTTGGTCGCACCGGTAGCGTTGGTCGCGGTAATCGTAATGATATAGTAGATGCCGGAGAGGGGTGGAACTGCAAAGGTAATGACGTTTGCATTCACAGTTGCCGTAAGTCCAGGGGATGACCCACTAAATGAAGTGGCGCCGGTCGCGGCACATGTAATAGAGACTCCGCCGCCTGTGGTGGCTACCTTCGTGTACGTAATAGGTCCAATCGGGATGATGGGCAATGAGTTCCCGGACGAAATAGATGTATTGAGTCCACTGGTGGCTGTCGCATAGAGACTGTACGATTGATTTGCGTTTGCTACAAACGAACTTCCTACATTGGTATTTCCCACCGTATTAAAGTAATTTAGCGTGACTCCCGCGGGGTTGGTTACTCCATTGTAGGTGGATGATGCGTACACACTTGTTCCAGCCGGGGCCGTCACAATAGGTGTAGTTGGAGTGTACAGAGTGGTTAGTGCAGACGACACCGTCAATCCCGATCCTACCACATTCACGACGTAATTTGTGTTGGCCGACGCACCATTGAAGGTGAAGGTTAACGGTGAACCGATGAATCCGGATGGTACATTTGCGAACCCCCACTTCTGGCCGAGATAGTACTCAATTGTCTTCCGTTGATCCGTAGTGAGAGCTTCTCTGAATACGATGACTTCACTGACGTATCCTGTATATACATTTGTGTTATTAGTAACCATTGCTCCGACGCGATATCGTGTAATATTAAAGTTTGTAGTTGATGCGTTTCCTACGTAAGCTGTTCCGTTGAGATACGCGGTTAAATTTGTTCCGTTCGCCTGAAAATCCATAATATATGGGGTATTGTTTGGCTGAGGGAAGTCAGCTCCTGCATTTCCGTTTGCAACCACAATAGTCTGACCACCAGTAATCTCTGCAACCAACCCCCCCACATCCTGATCCTGCGCCGTCGCAGGTGCCATACTGAGAAAGCGGATGTAACTTGCTGCAGTCACAACAGGATGCTGCAAAACAATGAATGTAGTCATCGTTGTCCCTGTATTGGCGGTCGATCCCGCGAACCATGACGATCCATTGAAATTCATGGTAGGTCGGCCGTTGAGACCACTGCTGATGATCGTCGGTGTCCCCGTTGCCGTAGCATTGCAGCCAAGTCCCGATTTGTCTTTCCATGTCGTAATTTGATCACCATTCGCTGCAGGAATACCGGTTGCGTTTGGATCCGCTGCGTCCAACCATAACGTTGGGGTTCCGGGAAACGCGGATGGAAATCCTAACGATGGGACTGTACTCGCAGACGTCGCTGAACCGGACACTGTCACAATCAATCGCGTCCCGTTCTGTGCTAAGGACGAAATAGTAAATGGGACCACAGCAGTCACAGACGCAAAGTCAGTGGACGGAAGCGACACGTTTCCTCCTGATGAGGCGGTAACAGTGAGCGTATAGGTTGTCCCAATGGTGGCTGAGATATTTGCCGAAGTAACTCCCGTGACCGTTCCGAACTGTGATCCATCCTGGTTTCTGAGAATGAACTGGGTTCCCGCTACTGTCCCGACATACGTCCAGGACGCACTCACACTGCTTGTGGCTGGGACGTAGGTAATGGATCCGGGAACGGGAGTAGAAAGAGTGGTAAACAACTGTGTAGTGCTATTCGTACTGTTGGGGGCACCGGTTCCTGCATTGTTCTGGATTGTAAAGGTGTAAGCTGTTGCCGATGTAGCTGCCGAATATCTAAATGTGGTCGCCGTAGATGTTACAAGTGATAACTCCGGGAAGGTGGACGGAATCGTGTAGTAGGGGGTGTACGGTGCGGGTGTAATTGTTGGTTGAGCAGACAAGGTCACCAAAATCTGGGCACCGGTCTGATTCACTGACTTGACTACCGGGGCAGTCAGTAGAGTGACGTTACAAGTAACTCCGGAAACAGCAGTGTCTCCCTGTGCATTCGTCGTCATCACTACAAACGAATACGTTGAATTTGCGGTAAGATTGGTGCTAAACGTATTATTATACGTTGAACTGACGGCAGAATAGGAGTAGCTTGCGTAAAGCGTTGTAAGTCCTGGGTCATACACCTTAAACGTAACGTCAGAGTTGGCCGTAGTGGGGTATGTCCACTGAACCGTTACCTCTGTACCGTTGGTAGATGTTGCTCCCGGGTTTCCGATGGTCGCTGCGGTGAGTGGCGTAATATTATCAGTATTTGCAGATGCAATACCTGTTCCCGGAGCACCGATCGCGACCACGTTGTACACTAAAGGAGGGGTTACACCTGTGGGTGTAAACGTATAACTTAAAGAGGTTAGACCGGTTACGACTGCGATCGTGCTTCCTGAGGGAAACACTGAGTAGGACGTGACTGTGGGTGCACCTGTTGGGTACGACCATTGCAGAATCACTGATTGCCCCGATGCATCGGACTTCGTGAAGGTTGACTGACCCATTGTCGTAATCGTTGAACCCGCAGTATTCGTTGACCTTGTTCCCGTATTGGTCACTGTGAATCCGTAAGTGGTATTTGCTAGAGCTCCATTGTAGGTGAACGGATTCGTTGTACTTACTGCCGTCAGATCAGTTCCGGACGACTGGGCAATACTTAGAGTTCCAGACGTCGGGGTTCCGCATGTGATAGTGATTACTGATCCGTTGTGTAGAGTGCTGGTAATGGACGGAACGGGGACCGTCGTCACCGAAATTCCAGTAGAGGTAGCCCTCACATTTCCTTCCTGTGCGATTGCCTGAACTGTGAAGGTGTACGCCGTGGAGTCCGAGACTGTGAATGATGTGGTTGGGGTAGTGAGTCCAGTGGTTCCACGAGTATTTCCGTTCTGGTCCAGAACATTAAAGGTAATTCCGTTGAGAGATCCGTACGACCAACTCATGTTCACCGTAGTTCCCGTCGCAGCCGCGGAAAGGTTCGTAGGTGCAGCAATAGGCGTTACCGCGGTTGATGTTGCAGAGTTGGCGGTAACGTATCCGCTCACAGTCCTAATCGCGAACGTGTACGCCGTTCCCACCGTTGCTCCAGTGAATACTCTGGTCTGTGTCCCTGCCGGAATACCCGATGCAGCAATAGTTCCAACGATCGAGTAGGTGAGAGATCCAGTCGTAGAATCTGTCCAGGGAATCGTAATTGTTGTTCCGTTGACCGTCACTTGACCAATCAAGGGAGGCAGGATGAAATCTGGGAACTGTGAAGGAACCGTAATACCGTATCCGGCACCGTGCCAGCCTGTGCCGTACACTCCCGCCGAATTTGTAGACGTTGCCGAGACTCCGGGGGTGGTAGTGGTTCCAGAGTAGAGCATGTTCACCGTGTAGGATGTAGTTACTATCAGTCCATTAGGTCCATAAAGTGCGACTTGGTCAGGATTGTTAATGATGTACTGAGCAACAACCGTGTTTTGAGTGCCTACTGCGGTACACACAGCATTGGATGAAAAGCTGGTATTGGGTTTCGTGCGTGCGAGAATAGAGGGGTTGCCTGTACTCAGGATCCCTCCGAAACTTGAATTGACGGTAATACCAAATTGCTGAGCCGCGGGAGGAGTTAGCCCCGTGAACGCTGCCCGAAAACTTCCAACGGGTCCTTCAGTCACGGCAACAGATCCGACCGTTGGACCACCGGTGAACCCAAATGTACAGTTCGCTAAGGCTTCCGAGAAGGTCATTGTAAACGCCGTGGGGCTCACAGCAGTGTACGCAAGATTGGAGGGAGGGGGAGGAGTAACAGTTCGACTGGTAGACGCTGGAAAACTTGTGTTCCCCAACCCATCTGCGGCCGTCACGAAGAATGTATAGTTTCCCGGAAGAGGAGATGAGTACTGAGCAGTGAGTGAAGTCGTAGACGCTGGATTTGTAAGAGGAGGAGATGATGTGAGGGTAAATGTACAATTCGGTGTCGCAGAGGCCCAAGTCAGTATAACGTTGGGAGATACAAAGGAGGATGAAAAGGAGGTGGGGGTAGAAATGACTTGGGTTGTCGTACTAATCGTCGTACTCAAGAACGACCCCCCTGAAGTAAAGGCGGAAAGGTTGAATGTATAGTTCCCAACAGGCACATTTGTAGCAGCTGCAGTCGTTCCAGTAATGGAAAGAGCGGGAACAGCAGGGGATGACGAGAGAGAAAACGTAGACCCAGTCGTTGCCTGTGTCCAGGACAGATTAATTGTAGAACCTGTAGACACAGCCCTAAAATCAGCGGGAGTAGATACAATCTGACCGGTTGTGGTTACCGGTGCACTCATGTTATTACCAGGAAGAACCGAGACAATAGAGAACGTATAAATCCCTGGAGTGGATACGTTGCCGTACGATGTCGTAAATATTCCAGCAGGGATAGTTTGCGTCCCGAAGGCAGAATTATCGGTAGACGAAACACTGAACGATGCTCCAGCCGTAGATCCGACCCAGTTCAGGGTAATCTTGGACCCTAGCGATCGTGCCGAAAAATTGGTGGGAGCCGCCAACGATACAACAAACGCTGTACTGATCGATCCCACCGACTCCAGTCCCCCCGAGACCGACCGTAGAGTGATCGTATACGTTCCCGCAGCTACACCAGAATACACTGCTGTATTTCCGGTAATGTTAGGTGTCACTCCAACTGGAGGCGAAGACGTTAGGGTGAACTGGCATCCAGGAGTCACTACTGACCAGGAAAGCGTAGCAGTGGAACCGTAGACGCTTTGCTGGAAATTCGTGGGAGTCGTCGGCGTGACATTCACGTTGTTTACACTAACTGAACCACTGGTAACACCTCCGCACAATGAGACCAAAGTAAAGGCGTACGTACCGCAGCCAAGAGACAGATTGTATGGAGAATTTCCGATATTAGTAGATGAACCTGCAGCTTGACCAGTCCATGTAAGATTCATGATGGAACCTGCCGTCTGTCCAGCCCATGAAAGGGTTACACTATTGTTTAAGTTATCTATTGCAGTAAAGGATGTGGGGGGAAGAGGAGCCACAGTTGTTGATGCAATAGCACTGTATGTTGTGAGTTCGAAGAGCGTTGCTGCAACCTGGAAGGAATAGCTTCCAGGTGAACGTATAACTGTAAACGGATTAGTGGTAGGTACCAAGATCGTTCCTCCCGTACTGATTGTGAACGTACAATTGGGCGTAGATACTGACCAGGAAATATTGATGGAGGTAGATGTAGAATTTTCAGATGTCACACTAATTGTTGGAACTGCAGGCTTAGTAATGGTAATTGGAAACTCCTGAGGAGACACTGGCCCCAGAATACCCAGAACGCGACACGCAACCGTGAAGTTGAGTGTGGTAGGGACTCCTGGAGCAAATACTGTACCGCTAGGATAGGGAATTGTTGCCATTCCGATTGAATCTACTGAGGCATACGACGCATTGTTCGTGCACGTAAAGAAGTACCCCGTGATTCCTTGAACGAGAGGAGTTAGAGCCGTAACCGTGTTCGGAGTCAGGTAAATTGCATTTCCGTCATAGTAGCCTGACGTAATCGTCGTACCGAAGTCAGGAGGCGTAAGCGTGAGGCTCGGAGGAACGCCTCCCCAACTAATATTTCCCAACGTTCCGATAGTTGGAACTTGGAAAATACTGTAGAACGTATAGGACAGATTCCGCTGTCCGCCCGTATACACAATCGTTGTCGACGACTGATTGTTTGGGCTGGGACTTACTAGTATCATAAGTCCAGAAGGAGTCGTCACCGTCCAATCTCCCGGTGTAGTTGAGTATCCCCGAAATGTAATTGTGTTGTTCGCATAATCTCCTACCGCACCGATATAGGATGCGGTCGCGGAGACAATAGCCGGACTTGGAGCCGACTCGTAACCAGTGTACCCCGGACGTACATTTGTGAATGGATGTCCGGGAGGCAGGGAGAACTCCGCCATTGTTTAACCGTCTCAGTAGATTTTTCATATTAAATTCATCCACTTCCAGTACAGGTAACCTTCAATAGACCAGCGTTCGTTTGTCGCGAGTTGGCGGGAGTACGTAATGAATTCATGAACATGGAACGATTTGGGTGAAGTGTCGTACAAACAGTCGCCAAACATCCAGGGAGTCGCGGGAATTGTTGCACATGTTCCTGATACGGTTGATCCATAGTTCAGATTTCCTAGGGTAGTCAGTCCACTCACGCTCGCAAACATTTCAACGGTGGCTCCACAGATGGTAGAATAGTTTCCTACCTTAGTTCCGCCTCCGCCAACGAACGGGGAACATACTCCAGCAAGGGATCCATTGCTGCCGAAGAATGCAAATGTTTCTCCGATTGCGGGAGTTGTACCGGTCGTGTACTGCCCTGTAGAAATCAGGAGATACGAGAGCGTAGGAACCGAGGCAACAAGGAACGCGGAAAATTGGCCCGTGGATGCACCGCTATTGTAGGTACTTCTAGCACTCTTTCCTGGTCCAAAATAGACAGAAGGACGACGAGTGGTTCCAAAGTTGGATGGAGTGGGAGCATTTCCAGGAGTTGTAGAATACACGTGATTCGCAACGGCGGATTTATCTATCCATGCACTTTGTGTCGACGGAATTCCAACAATGAATATACCTGCTGCACCCGCAGTTCCTGGTGCATAACCGCTACTACCACCTGCTCCACCGCCTCCCGAATTGGCGACAGGTGGGATTCCTGCTAAAAATCCAGTCGCCTGGTTACCGTTGCCGTATGCTCCTGTACCCCCTACACCACTTCCGCCTAATCCAACAGCAATGTTGCTATACGCAGCACCTCCGCCACCACCGCCGTAAAAGGTTCCAAGAAACTGAAGACCCGGTCCACCATTTAGCGGTGTTGGTCCACCACTCGTAGCATTCCCGCCAATACCACCTCCCGCGCCTCCCCAGTAGCCGTTAACACCTGTATTACCATTCCCGCCCTGAGTACCCGTGCCTCCAGGAGTTACAATTGTATTTGGATACCCTCCTCCTCCACCACTGCCGCCGCTTCCGCCGCCCGCCCGATTGCCTGCCCCACCTCCACCTCCACCAAATGCTGTGACCGAGATTCCATTGCCTATAAATGTTGTGTTTCCCCCCGAACTTCCTTGATATGGACTAGCATCAAGACTTCGGTATTCGCCCCCTGTACCGATTGTGATAGAATACGTCGCTCCGGGAACAAGGGGTGTAATCTTTGAAACCTGAGATGAGGATACATAGACGGACGTATTCGTTTGTAAACCGCCCGCACCGCCTCCTGCGCCATAATCAAACGCACCACCGCCACCGCCACCGACTGCAAAATACTGGATTTCAAGAGGAGTCGCTGAGGTAATACTTCCATTTCCCCTGAAAGCATAGTATGTATAACCATTTGAAACACCAAGAAGCGTAGGAGAACCGGTAAATGTTACGGCTGAATTTACTTGTTGAACTGTCGTTGTGTCGGCCGCATCCAGCCACATAGTAAGATTCGGGATATCCGATGGATATGAGAGAGCATTGACTTCAGTTAAGCTCTGGAGACCGGGGGCTGAGTAGTAGTAAGGGTGGTATGCTGGAAGATTACTTTGCAATCCCCATTTCCATGCGAGATGCCCTTCAATAAGATTTCGGAAAGGTGTTTCGCCGTACTGGTTGTACACCACCAACTCGCCTAAGGTGAACTGAGCTCCGAATCCTCCGTCGTTTCCGATATAGAATCGACTATCCGTAGAAGAAGCATTATAGTATGTTCCTTGGGTGCTGGCGAGCAGGGTTGTTCCGTTGCAGGAGAAATAGAACATGTTTCCGGCGTACCATGCCCAAAAGAGGATAGTGGGAGTATCTGCAGCCAAATTTAGCGACGGTCCGAAAAAAGTACCGCTAGTCGTATTGTACGATTGGAGGGTCTGATTGTTTGTATTAGGGGAATTGTACCCTAATGCAATATTTCCAGAAGAGTTTCCATTTCCAGGACTGCCCCACCCCAGAATTCCAAGTTTCGTAGCTGTAAACTGACTTTTGGGAGTCAAGACTAAACATGCCGATCCCTGAGAGGGAACAGGAACTTGACGGAATAAAAAGGTATTGTCTGAAAGAGCGGAGGTGTTATTTCCTGGAAATACAAGGCCGGGAAGTGATCCAATCCGGGAGAAGGAGAACCCGTTAAGTTTTCCAGATACGGTAAACGATCCATTTACAGTTGCTTTATCCCTCAGGGTTGATAGGGTAGTTCCCGACAGCGTATATGATGACGTATCCGCCATATCTATCCACGAAACTAGGCCCGCCATTAGATTTGACGGAGTGGACGGAATAATAACCTGTTCACCTGATGGCGGAAACTCTTTGTACGGATGTCCTATAGGCAGCTGACCAGTAATCTCCCATTTCCAGGCAAGGTAACCCTCAATCATCTGGCGGTCTGTGGTTGCGAGAGCTCGATTGTAGGAAATAATCTCGCACACATGAAAACTTGTTGAGGTAACAATCGATGAAGGGACGGGAGATACACCGAGCGAGTAAGGAGTATTTGAAATGATATTGATCAATGCCGATTCACGTACATCGGCACCTACATTAAAACCGTGGTCTCCCCGAATAATTCCGGCCGGCGCATCGTAAATTGCTGAAAGAACGGTAGGAAGACTGTATGATCCTTGATTGACTGTCCACCGAGTATCTCCGTATCCGCCATACTGGTAGGGAGATGCAGTATAGTATTGCGTCTGTGAGAATCCAAACGCCCCTCCGGACACATCATTGCCGGTGGCGAATCGCATAGTGGACGAGAGAGCCGGAGTTTGGTACGCTATAAAGATAGATTTGGAGACGGGGGTAGAAGGATTGAGGGCAAAGGGTCCGTTATATGGAACGGAAAAGTACGGGTGCGAAGGCGGAAGATTGGGCCGAAGTCCCCATTTGGTGGCGAGGTATCCTTCCACAGTTTGGCGTTCCTGAGAGGTTATAGAACGATTAAAGTGGATAATTTCTCCCACCTGTGTGTTTCCAGCTGCATAATCCCACCGTCCATTCAAATAGAGAGGTGTTGATGTTTCCGCCTGTCCTGTAGGTGTAAAACCAGCATGTGTGGATCGGGATGTTCCATTTACTGCATAATTCGCAGCTTGTGTTCCTCCACCATACCCGATTGAAAAAATACACCACTCATTTGGAATGACGGAACTAACTGGTGTTACATTAGGAGTTCCATAACTGGGATCATATGTTGCACCAGCACCAGGTGTAAATATCAAATTCCAATTTCCTGAAAGCACATATCCTCTATAAAAATTTGTATTTGGAGGTGTTACTCCTCCGCCATTATAAAACCAAGTATCACTTTTTAGTACAAAAAGTGTAGTAAATTGCGTGTACCATGTAAAATTTGGTATAGTCATTACATTGGCTCCCATATTGATGGCTGTTTTCCCATTCTGTGTGGACGTAGTAATTGCTCCCGTTGTAACTGGGGCTTGTGTAAACACATACCTGTTGGTAGATTTATCGGTCCAACTACCGATATTCGTTGTCGAACCAGCCTGGTATGTATAGCTTGTAGGATCCGCCGCGTCAAGCCATAGGCTGCATCCCGCGATAGTTGGTGAACCCAGACCCGAATTTGAGGTTGAGATCATCTGAGCCCTCGTGGGGAAAAAGATCGAGGGTTGGTTGGTAATTAAGGTGTTGGAGAGGACGGGGGGCGTATATTCAGGTCTGTAAGATGTGTATATTCCTCCGACATTTATCGCCGCAGCCAAGGTTGTTCCATCGGCACTATAAGCAATAGAATACCACCTTGCGTTCGGAGCAGACAGCTGCTGAGCCCACGTAACACCTGAATCGGTGCTAGTATATATTCCTCCATCAACTTTGGCCGCCGCTAACTTTGATCCGTCGGAGGTTGAAGTAATAGAATACCAAACTCCACCTGATGGTAATCCTGAAGTCTGCTTAACCCACGTACTACCATAATCAATGCTGGTGTATATTCCTCCTCCAAACTCCACAAGCACCGCTAATTTTGATCCGTCAGCGCTTGACGTAATAGATCGCCATGTTTCGGTTGCCGGTAACCCAGACTCTTTCTTAACCCATGTAGTTCCATAATCACTGCTAGTATATATTCCCCCGCTGTTGATGACGGCCGCTAAGTTTTTCCCACTAGCACTGGAAGCAATAGAATTCCAATTTCCAGTTTCACCCCTTGGAGTCCAAGAACTTCCCGAATTGGTGCTAATGTATAACCTTCCACTTGCAGCTCCCGACACCGCTCCCAATATTATTCCGTCCGCACTGGAGGCAATACAAATCCAAGGAGCAACTACCGATCTCGGATTCCACGTAGCACCTGAATCGGTGCTAGTGTATATATATCCGCTAAATGCGACAGCCGCTAACTTTATCCCATCGGCGCTGGAGGCAATAGATCGCCAACCTTCGAGTGGTGGTAATCCCGAAGTCCGCTTAACCCACGTACTTCCATAATCAACGCTGGTGTATATTCCTCCTCCGCTAGCGGCCGCCGCTAATTTTGATCCATCGGCGCTGGAAGAAATAGTCTGCCAAGGTTTAGGTATCGGGCAGGGGATCTGCTGCATCCAAGTAGAAACAAAAGTGCTGCGCGTATATATTCCTATGCCGGCAGCTACCGCCGCTACTTTTGATCCATCGGCGCTGGAGGTAACAGACTGCCAACTTCCGGTTGTTGGTAACCCCGAAATCTCTTTAGTCCAGTTTTCTCCATAATCAACGCTGGTGTATATTCCTTTGTCGTTTGAGGTCGCAACTAAGTATTTTCCATCCGAACTGGAAGCAATAGAAATCCAAAATGCGGTTCCGGGTAACCCCGAAGCTAAACCACGCGTGGTCCAGTTTTCTCCTGAATTCGTGCTGGTGTATATTCCGTTGTCGTTTGAGGCCGCAACTAAGTATTTTCCATCCGAACTGGAGGTAATAGATCGCCAGCTTGCGGTTGTTGGTAACCCAGACTCTTTCTTAACCCAGGTAGTTCCATAATTACTGCTAGTATATATTCCTCCGCCAAGTACGACAGCCGCTAGTTTTGATCCGTTGGCACTGGAGGTAATAGAACCCCAATTTGCGGTTGTCGGTAACCCGGACCCTGTTGTAGATTTATTAACCCATGTAATCCCCGAATCAGTGCTAACATATATCTTCCCAGTCAATGATCCTGCCAAAACCAGTGCGGCCGTCGAACCATCGGCGCTGAAGACAACACGTCTAAGGTTCGTAAATCCTGTTATAGAAATTGACGTCCAAGTACTTCCCGAATTGCTGCTAACAAATAGCCCTCCCCCTGGCCCCGAAGCAACTACCGCTAATTTTGTCCAATCAGCGCTGGAAGTAATAGACTGATAGGCTCGTGAAGTTACTGCTAATGACGTTGGAGTCCATGTAGTCCCTGAATCTGTGCTTATATAAACTCCCTCTCCACCCGTAGTACATGCTGCTAATTTTGTTCCGTCAGCACTGGAGGTAATAGACGTGAATAACGTAGGCATAGGAAATCCGCCGGTTTGTTGTGTAAAAACTAAAGGCCCAGTTTGTGTCGATGACGTAGTAAACATGTTTCCTGAATCTGAGCGATCGGACCACGACGTGACTTGCCCTGTCGTGGTAGAAGAAATAGTTGTAGTTGCTTTAGCGTCCAGCCATAGAGATAGACCAGGAAGACGAGAGGGAATAAACCTTTCCTCATTCAAGACTTTTGCCATGATCTATACGACCTCTGTTATGTATCTCCCCGAAATTTACGTTGCGTTCATAACCTTCTGAATGGACACGACCGACACACCCGAATGCGCCGAGAACTCTTTCATGAACCCCCGAAGTTCCGTCTTGGTTTTTCCAGCTCCCATAATCTTAGCGATAAGACCCGCCACCATCACTTTCGGCGTATGTTCCAGTTCCTCGTCGGGGGACTTGAAGATATCGTTGATGGCATCAAGAATATGTCGTCGCTGCTCCTCGCTCACCGACAAACCATTCATCATTCGCTCGGCCAAAGAGAGCTGGGTCTTGAGAAGAGGATTCTCTTCGGCATGAATCCCAAACTGCTGAATAGCTTTCGACAGTGAGCGGGTGGATACATTGACGATCGCGGCAATTTCCTCGTGTGTTCGCGACACCCCCATACGACGACAGGCTACAAAGAAGACAGCCCCCATCAGTGCCCGGCGAGTCTCTCCCCTGAGTTTCAGAGCATCATCTTGGGACCGAAATAGAGCACATGCTTCCTGAAGAATGGCTTTCGTAAACCCGTTGCGGTACGAGTACTGATTAAGAATCTCCATCGCCGATAACCATGACCGTTCAGAATGGGAAGCCAGGGACCATGCAGATAGCCGCTGAATGTTCTTGAAGGCAGGAGAATTCACTTTCTTGTTCATCATCATGGACCCGTATGACGAATCGGGAAGCAGGGAACTGATCGTCAAACCAACACGGGTGGGGTCTTCGTGCCGGTCTTCAGATCCGTAGTACCTCCATTCAGCACCCTCGTCAATTGTTTGTTCCATCACAGTTCCACAGCAAGTACATACACGCTGACCTTCCTCAATCACTAACTGTTTCTCAGGATGGTCACACATGTCCATAGGTATCTTGCCTACTTCCTACCCCCACACAAACATGTCCGTTTTTATCGCATTCTACTTTGCAGAAAATTCATGGCCGAGTCGTCGTACACAAATGGACGGTAATCGGCTCCTGACTTGGGAGGAGCCCGAATCCGAGGAGCTTGGTTCTGAGGTTTGATCCAGGAAATCACTAACGATAAATTGCCGGCAACCCACACTTGGAATCCCTGTTCCAACAAAGCATCACGCACATAATCCACAGCTTCACGATGATCAAATAAGGGATACCCGAACACGAAGGAGGGAACATCAAAGACAAAGTAGGGAGCTTGGGGATTGTGGATCGCATGAAGTTTCAGTTGGGATGATAAATTAGAGAGAACCGGCCGCATAGCTTGCATTTTCGCAGTTTTACGTTCTTCTTCCTGCTTCCAGAGATCTTTTGCCCGAAGCATTTTCCTAGTCGCAGAAAAGAACAACCAATGAATACCCTAGCTCTCAATGGAGGGGGAATGCGAGGAGCTCTACAAATCGGTGCCCTCCAAGAACTTGCTGCTGAATCCGATGAACGACTAACCGATCGATTTTCAGGAGGAGTTTACGGGTATTCTATTGGAGCGTTCATTGCTGCCCTAATTGCGTTTGAGTTTGAAATGTCTGAATTCTCTGAATTAACCACTATTCTGGGAAACTTACAAGATGCTCTAAACCCTCTTCGTCTCCACACCCTGCTCTCCTTCAGCGAAAAGCAGGGGGTGGACGATGGATCAAAAATCCGTGAGGCGTTTTCTGCTGCTCTTGCCCGAAAAGGACTGGATCTAGCAACCCTGCGTATCGCCGATGCCGCCATTCCTCTCCATATTGTAGCCTCCGATCTCACCGATCTCAAGATTGTGGTATTTGGTCCGTCTGCTCTTCTCTGGGATGCGTTGAGGGCATCCTTTTCGCTTCCGTACATTTTCACGCCCCACAACCTCAACGGCCACATGCTTGTGGACGGTGGGGTTCTGTGCAACAATATTATGAACGTTGTTCCTGTATCCCAGCGACCCCAAACTCTCTGTCTCCTGACGGCTCAGACCAAAGAAATCACACCCCGAAACTATCTCGCAAACGTAGCCTTTGCCCGCAACATCAAGGAAATATACGATATGCGAGACAGGTA
>Ga0247722_10001037_pt1 | contig 15873 bp, 17 predicted proteins | sample MSEWelMarce3H_FC_FD_189094 | JGI IMG/M metagenome (GOLD analysis project Ga0247722, IMG submission 189094) | Subsurface sediment microbial communities from gas well in West Virginia, United States - MSEEL Well Study Marcellus 3H_FC | ecosystem: Environmental > Terrestrial > Deep subsurface >... | reverse complement strand
AGTTATCAGAATATATCAAAATGGTGGTTATATTGCTTTAAGCGCAGAAATATAATCAAAATAATATTTATACGTAATGAATTTATATCAACCAACAATAACAGGCTCACTATCGGTATCAGGTAGTCTTAATCTAAGTGGATCAATTAGTATCGCGGGTGGTGGTACTATATCAGGTACTGCATCTATTGCAACTACTGCATTAACTGCATCGTTTGTAGCAAATGCACAAACTGCTAGTTATGTATTAAATGCAGTTTCTTCTTCATTTGCATTAACTGCATCTTCTGCAGATAATTTATTAGTGAGAAATACATTAACTGCGCAGACGTTGGTGGTGCAGACGATTACTAGCTCGGTGGATTTTGTAACTGGTTCTACGCGCTTTGGATCATTAAGTAGTAATACTCATATCTTTACTGGATCGATGGCTATAACAGGTGGTTTAGTTGACATTATTAAAGACGGACAATCATTAAGAATATTTCCTCAAACATCATCAGGTTCAGCAAGAATACAATTACAAAATAGTGGTAGTGGTGGTTTAGCAGGTGCTAATGCTATTATTGCTGTTGAAGATGGTATAGGTGGTACTCAATTTACAGGTACCTCTCCATTTTCATTGGCAATAGGAACAGCAACCCAAAAAGCCTTTCATTTAGGAGCTAATAGTGTTGCAATAATGACTATTACTGGGAGTAATGTTGGTATTGGAACGAGTAACCCAAGTTATAGATTACAAATAGGTGATTTAGCAAACACAAGTGCAGTATATAATGATGTGTTTATAACAGGAGATAGAGTAAATAATGATGGATATTATGCAAGATTAATATTTGGTAATTCTTCTCAAAGTGGTGGTTCAACGGCAAGTATTAGAGCTGAAAGAAAAACATCTAATTACGCTACTGAATTAACTTTTTATACTAATGAAGCTGGAAGTATAGGAAATGGTATTGAAAGATTAAGAATAGCTTCTAATGGTGTAGCTACATTCTCTAGTACAATATCATCGACAGGTGCTACATTTAGTGGAGACCTAAACTTATCAGGTGCTGCTGAGATTAATCATACGGGACGTATGCTGTTTGATGCAGGTGCTGGCAATGGATTTTTATTTAGAGTAGATAATGTTGCCACCCAGGCTCTTTCAATAGCATCTACGGGTGCTGCTACTTTTCCAGTTAGTGTAACATCAACAAAATTCAATACTTTTAAAAGTAGTTTAAGTGTAGATAATAACACTGCTACATTTATGCAACAATGCTCTGCGGATGGTGGTCAAGGTTCAATATACTTGATAGTAGCGGCAATAGGAGGAGCTGGAGTAGATCGTATTGCAATGGGTATATTAATAACAATATCACAAGGTGGAGGTACAGCTCGTTGGGCATTTCAAAGCGATGGAACTGCTCTATTTTTAACAGATCCCGGTTCTAATGGTAATATTTATGTAAGACATACAGTTGGAGGTACACAAACAATAAATTATTCAATACTTAGAATAGGATAACAATAATATTTATATAAAATAACAAACACAATGCAATACATCGTATTAATGGAATTTATTCCAGGATTAACACAAATCTGGGTAGCAAGACTACAACCAGAAGATCCAATCTACGTATTTGATAACCTAGAAGAATGTGAAGCAAAAGCCGCAGAATTACAAGCAGCTGACGAGACAGGTAGATTATACAAGGCATCAGAAGTAGACGCTACAGCAACCTACTAATATTTTTCAATATTTATACTTGATAAATCTTGTATAAATAATGATAATAGATAGTCCTATCATAAGCGGCTCATATGCCGCGTCTGGTTCACTTAATCAAGTTGGAGACATAACGATAACAGGTAGCTTAACAGTTACTGGTAATATTAGTGGTACTGCAACAAGCGCATCATATGCGCTTACTGCATCTCATGCAACAAACGTTCCACAAACAGCATCATTTGCAGATAGCGCAACAAGCGCATCTTTTGCTTCTACCGCTTCATTTTCATTGAACGTCCCTGTTACATCATCTTATGCTAATAATGCCACTTCAGCATCATTCGCTACAACCGCCTCTTATTTAACAGGATATATATCACCTTTTCCATATACGGGATCAGCAATTATTTCAGGTAGCTTAGTAGTTACAGGATCTGTAGCTGTAAGTAATCTTCAAGGAGTTGGAGTAAGATATTTAGTAACTGATGCTTCAGGTAGCGTAACTGCTCAAACGGCATCAGCAGCAATCAAACAAACACAAGCGTTTACCTCATCGGCAAACCAAACCTCATTCACAATAGATAATGGTTATACTACAGGTTTAGTTGATGTTTACATTAACGGATCTAAATTAGCACCTGGTGTTGAGTTTACAGACACAACAGGTACAGTAATTACACTTGCTACAGGATCAAATTCAGGCGATTTAGTTGAATTTGTAAAATATTTTCCTGCATCAGGTGTAACAAATAACGCTTTAAGACAACAAACAACATTTACAGCTAGTGCAGGTCAAACTGTATTCTCAGCATCATACACACCAGGGTTATTAGATATATTCTATAATGGTTCTAGATTATCAAATAATGAATATACCGCAAATAACGGTACTTTCTTCACTTTAGCTACAGGTAGTGTAGCCGGCGATATACTAGATGTATTCGTTTATTCATACCAAGTAGGCGCTTTTAGCGGTATTGGAGGTCAAGGTGTTGCAAATCAAGTAGCATACTTTGGTACTACAAATGCAATTACTGGTTCACCTAATTTTACTATTAGTGGTTCAACTATGACTGTAACTGGTTCTTTAATAGTATCAGGTAGTGGAACATTTACAAATATTGGTCCTGCTGTGATGAGCGGAAGTTTAAATGTTAGTGGTGCCATTACTACTAATAGTACTATTACAGCACAAACATTAATAGTACAAACAATTACTAGTTCAGTTGATTTTATTACAGGTAGTACAAGATTTGGATCTATATTAGGCAATACTCACGTATTTACTGGATCATTAAATGTTACTGGATCATCTCATTCAATATTAGGAAATTTAGGTGTTGGTATTAGCTCAACCTCTAATAATTTTCATGTAGAAAGTGATGAAGGATATTTAAGTTTATTGTATAAAGCATCTGGTAGTGATACAACAATTTCATCAAACTACCACACATATGATGGGTTTGATGTTCGTTATGGATATGAAACTAGTATAAGCGCATACGAATACAATAATATTTTTTACCAACCATCTTCTGGTTACTTTGGCCGAAGTGGATCTTCTACCTACTTTATGAAATTTGAAAGTGGCTACCCTTCAGCCTCTCTTCAAAAAACAGTATTTCAATTAAATGGACATAATAAATTAACACTTCTTGAAAGTGGAGAAGTAGTAATAGGAAAAGAAGGATATTCATCTAATTTTGAAGCAATTTGGTTCCCAGCAGTTATAAGAGGTGCTGAACCCGGTTCTTATTCTAATATATCTGGATCTAATTTAACAATACAAGGTGGTAGAGGTAGAGGAACTGGTTTAGGAGGTGATATTATTTTCCGAACGTCACCAGCAGGGGGTTCAAGTGGTACAACATTAGGTACTGCTACTGAACGCATTAGAATTACTTCTGCAGGTAGCGTTAATGTAACAGGTAGTGTTAATGTAACAGGATCATTAGCTGTTAGAGCAGCAAACTCATCTTTTGGTATAGGTTATTATAATGCCGCTGGAACATTAACAGGTGGGTTTTATAACACTAGCACAGGTCACGGCCAATTCTACTTATATAATTCAAGTAGTGTACAAACATTACAAATAGATGGATCTGGAGGATCTGCTATATTTGCAAGTACTGTAACAGCAACAAATGGTGTTCGTTGTATAAACAGTGGTGTTGATGCTTCTTTCCAAGATGCATTTGTTGGTGTATATTCAAGCAATAATAACGAACAAAACGCAATACAAGCATCAGTTTCTTCTACTGCACAAAACTCTGGTTTTAGATTTCAAGCCTCAAACGGAGGTGGATCTGCTGGTAGAACAACAGTAGCTGATTTCTTAAGAGATAGACAAATATTTTACCATAATGTTCTACCAGCATCAAATGGTACACAAGATCTTGGTTCATCATCTTTACGTTGGGGAACAGTATTTACCTCTGACTTAGATATGTCAAATGGAATTGGTGATTATACAATTGTTGAGGGTGAAGAAGATTTATTCTTATACAATAATAAGACAAATAAAGTATTTAAATTTATGATTCAAGAAGTTGATCCTTCTGAAGCAACTCCTAAAATAAAAAAATAATGGAACCAAGATATTATGTAATATTTAATGTTTCTGAACTTGACAAAATTGATTTTGACCAAGTATATGAAACATCTGTTGAAACAGTAAGAAAATCTTTAGATGAAACTTTAACATTTGTAAAGTATAAAGATGAAGAAATGCCTTCAAGTATTGTTGCTTTAGAAACAAAACAAGGACCTTATTCACACACTGAAATTTTAGAAATATTATCTGGTCCTGAATGGACTGATCCAAACCCATACTCAAATTTATAAAATATGCCTTTAAATATAAGTGGAAGTATTGTTAATGGTGCTATTGCAAGTACGCTTAATTATAAAAGTGTAGTTACAAGAGGACTTGTACTTAGTTATGATGCTGGTGCTTTAGATTCGTTCCCACAAACAGGAACATCTGTTTTTGATCTAAGTAATAACAATAATACAGCAACATTAACTAATGGTCCTACTTTTAGCTCGGATAATGGAGGTACATTTGTGCTTGATGGAACTAACGACTATATAAATGCTGGATCTATAAACCTAAATAGAGATTTTACTTTAGAAGTCATAACTAATATGACCAGTACTGCTGGTGGTTATGGTTTATTTGGACAAGGACCAGCAACTACTAACCAAGGTATGCACATATACTACGATGCAGGAGCAAGAGGAATGGTGTATGGTATGTATTCTAATGATAATGACTACAATAATAACTACAGACCATCAACTGGAGTTTGGTATCAATGGGTTTTTACCTATAATAACTCTTCATATGCTAAACAATTTTATGCTAATGCTGTTTTACAAACACCAGGATCGTCAGTGCAAAATGTATATTCAGGAGCAGGCCAATTTAATATAGGTGCTATGTATAGTGCTGCTAATTCTCCAGCAAATGGTAAAATAGCAGTTGCTAGAGTTTATAGTAGAGTTCTTTCATCAACAGAGATTGCTCAAAACTTTAATGCACAAAAATCTAGATTTGGATATTAAAATTATTAACAATGCCATTTAATATAGGAGGATACATATACAACGGAGGCATAGCTGATTCCCAAGATTATTACAATATAATAACTAGAGGATTAGTTATGCATTTAGATGCAAGTGCTCCTTCATCATACCCTGGTTCGGGAACTGCTTGGAGCGATATAAGCACACAAACTAATAACGGTACATTAACAAATGGTCCTACATTTGATAGTGCAAATGGTGGTTCTATTGTATTTGATGGAACGAATGACTATTCTTATCAAAGCTTATTTTTAAACCCTATAACAAATTTACTGACTATAGATTTATGGGCAAAATTTAATGATACAGGAGGTTCAGGAAGATATGTTATGTCATTAGGAAGAGATATAGGAGGTTCAACAGGAGGATTAGCTTTAATAGCCTATGGATTTTCTGCTGCTAGTGGTGGTCAACTTATTTTTGAATTAGGAAGTGGAACAGGAAGAGTTAGTTCAGGTATATTTCCAACAATAGGAACATGGTATAATTTAACAATCACCGCAGACGGGACAAACACTAAATTTTACACTAATTCTTTATTGGCAAACACAGCATCTCAAGGATCGGGTGCTGTTGCCTCCTCTCCAGGATTAAGTATAGGATCTTACTTAAGTGCAGCTATTCCACCATCACCAGGAAATTATTTTTTTAATGGAAATATAGGATCAGTTAGAATTTATAATAGAGCTCTATCATCAGCAGAAGTACTACAAAACTTCAACATACAAAAATCTCGTTTCGGCCTTTAAATATTTATACATAAATGAATTTAAATAATGGGTAATTCTCGCAATACAGGATATTTACAAAACGCAATCAAAGTATCAGATACAGGTGCTATAACATTCATGAGTGGCTCTACTATGTTAGCAACCATCAATACCTCAGGACAAATGTCAGGTTCATCACCTGTGTTGTTTGCAGCTACTGCATCATTTGTTGCAAATGCACAATCCGCATCCAATGCAGTTTCTGCACAAACAGCATCGTTTGCAAATGCTTTAACCGTTGCTGGAACATTAACTGCACAAACGTTAGTTGTTCAAACTATTACTAGTAGTGTTAGTACAATAACAGGCTCTACAAATTTTGGAACGTTAGCTGCTAATACACATACCTTTACTGGAAGTGTTTTAGTAAGTGGAAGTATTGGTATTGGCACAACACCAAACAGCACGTTACATGTTCGTGGAGATAATGGAACAAGTACAGCAGCAGTAGTAAGATTAAGAGATACAAATACAACTGCAAGAACAACAAGATTACAATTTGAAGATTATACTGGAAATTTAGCTGATGGATTGATTGATTTTGTTATACCTACCGCGGGAAGTGCAACTGGAGCAAGAATAAGCTTAGGAGTTAACTCAGCCGCTTTATACATAATTAATGGAGGTAATATAGGAATCGGAACGAGTAGTCCAAATGCATTAACAGAAATTCGTGTTAATTCAAATGATTATGGTAATAATTTAATATTAGCTAATAGTTATCCTTCTTCTGGAGTAGCTACTTCAATTTCATTTTCACATAATACTCAAGCAGCAGACCCAGATATTATAGCAAGAATATCAGGCTATATTGATGATAGAACATCTGGAAATAGATATGGTTCTCTAAGGTTTTATACGGGTAATGCTGGAACTTTAACTGAACGAATAAGAGTATCAAGCACAGGTATTGCTACATTTACTGTAAGTGGTAATGATACAAGATTAGCTAATTTTTCAACTACAACTTATGGTTCAACAAGAGGATTAAGAATAAATAGCTATCAATCTTCTAATGGTGGACAAGATTGTGCAATAGAATTTGATTCTGGTGTTGGAGGATATGGAGGATTTAAGTTATCGAATAGTGGAACTCCAATGCTTACATTAACAGCAACAGGAGCAGCTACATTGACAGATTCATTAAGTATAGGTTCTACTAGCAACTCTACTAACCCAGCAAACGGATCAATTGTTTCAGCTGGTGGATTAGGATTAGGTGGAGATATTCATATGCATCCTTATAATGCAAACCAATCTAACTACGGTTACATTAAAACAGCAGCAACAACTGTTAATACAACTACTTTAACAATTGGTACTACTTATGGATTTGGAACTGGTGTTGATGCTATATCAATTTACAATGGTTCTACTACATTTGCAAATAACATAACAGCAGGTGGTAATATAAATGCAAATAATATTAAAACGTTTAGCCTTACTTTACAAGGTTCAGGTACCCCAGTATCTACTGGATTACCTATTAATGCTGGATCTGGTGGTAGAACATACTTACTACTTACCTCTCAACAATGGGATGCTGGTAACTCTACCTCATCAACAATAACAATGATAAGATGTGGATATAGTGGTGATAATTTTACAGCTGTAGTTTTAGCCAGTTCTAACCCAGTAACAGAAACTTGGTCACAATCAGGCGGTATACTATATGTTGCAGGAAATACAAACTTCCAATTAGATATAACAGTAATAAATAATGGTTAAAAATAACATACAATAATGGGTAAAAATCAATCAGCATCCAACCTAACCAATATAATAAAGCAAGACGCTAGTGGTAATATCGCTTTTATGAGCGGTTCTACTATGCTAATGTCATTAAGTACTACAGGACAAATGTCAGGTTCTTCACCTGCAATGTCTGCTGTAACAGCATCTTATGCTGATAACTTTCTAGTTAAAGGTAATTTAACGGCACAAACGTTGGTAGTACAGACGATTACTTCGTCTGTGGATTATGTAACGGGTAGTACAAGATTTGGATCTATAATAGGTAATACGCATGTGTTTACGGGAAGTGTTGGAATTAGTGGTTCATTAAATGGGATAGATGCTACATTTGCAAGTAGTGTAACAGCTGCCTCTTTATCAACTACTGGAAATCTAAACTACAATTCAGGAACTGGTGTTAACTGGTATATAAATCCTCCTGCAAATGGACCAATTATTAGATTAAAATATGATGGAGGTTCAACAAATAGAAGCGGTGCTCTTGGATGGATAGATAATTCAGGAAACAAATATGATACTTTATTTTGGCAAGATAGTAACGTTGGAATTGGTACAGATACTCCATCATTTGGTAAATTGTCAGTACTTGGTGCTGATAATACAACAATTTCATCAACTTTGTGGGGAACATCAGCGGGAGCAGGTATGGTTATTGGGGTATATAATACTTCACAAACAATTAATTCTGTTGCAGGTATTAGATTAATAACAAGAAATAGTGGTGCTTCTGTTTGGAATATATATAATATTTCTACGGGTAATGATTCTGGTGATTTAGCTTTTGGTAATGGGGCTGGCGGAGCAGGAACTGAAAAAATGAGAATTCTAAATAATGGAAATATAGGAATAGGAACGAGTAGTCCTGCTAGTAGATTTCACATATCTGGTTCTGGAGCAAATACTCAAACTTTAAGTTTACAAAGTAGTGCTAATAATGCAAATGCTTATACAGTATTTACAAGCGGAAATAAATCATATGTTAATGGATTATCAGGGGATCAATCAAATTCATATATAATCTACGACAATACGGCTTCAACTACTAGATTATCAATCGCATCAGGCGGTGATGCTACATTCTCTGGAAATTTAGCTATAAACAATACTCTTAGTTCTCCTGGAAACTTAATAGAAACAGCTGGATTAAATGTTTATTTAAGACCTGCTAGTGGATACAAAGTTCTTGTTGATACTGGAGATGGTTTAAATGTTAGTTCGGGTATAACAAATTTATCAAACTTAAGAACAAGTACGATATATAGTGAGTATACTAAAAATTTAAGTGGAGCTTATAGTGCTGGGACTTTTTATGAAATAGTAAACTCATCACAGATGGCTTCTGGTGTTTACATATTAAAAGCTTATATTGATACCTATGCTATTGGTGGTGGAACTTATTTTATCACTTATGTTTCTGTTCCTTTTTTCTTTTATACTGGAGGTACTAATAATACAGGTGCTCAAACCTTCCCAACAATGCTTGGTAGTGGACATGCTGGGTACAATCCCCCTATTATTAGATTAAGACTATCATCTGGAGGTTCAGGTGGGTTAACTTATTTAGAATTTGACCCAAATGCTAACTGGTCAAATGTAACAGGAGGTGGTGGATCAACAGTAACATTTTATGTAAAAAGATTAGGAGATTAAAAATATTTATACTAAACGATCACAATGAAAATAATAGGCGCCAACATAACAGGCTCATTTATACTAAACAACCAAGATGTAACAACAACAATCCAAACATCTAATGTTTGGTCAGGTTCTGCAGCATCAAGTATTACTGCTCTAAATGCTACAACAGCATCTTTACTAAATTATACTGCATCTAATAATGCATCTATAACTGATTTATTGCTTGAAACAGCATCTATTAATTTAGTAACAGCATCTTTGTTAAGTTATACTGCATCTCAAAATTCAAGAAATGGCACTTATGCAACTACTGGTTCAAATACCTTTGCAGGTATTCAAACAGTAAATAGTAATTTAGTTGTAACTGGTTCTATAACTGCACAAACGTTAGTTGTACAAACAGTAACATCTAGTGTTAGTTTTATGACAGGTAGTACTAAATTTGGATCGTTAGCAGCTAATACTCATCAATTTACTGGTTCAGTAATTATAACAGGTTCTTTAAATGCAACTGCATTTACAGGTAGTGGTGCTGGATTAACTTCTATCCCAAATGGCGCTTTAACTAATAGTACAATTTCAGGAATTTCTTTAGGTAGTAATTTAGCTACCTTAACTATAGGGACTGGATTAAGTGGAACTTCATACAATGGTTCTACTGGAGTTACTATTGCTAATAGTGGTGTAACTTCAATTGTAGCAGGAACAGGTATTAGTATTAACCAAGGTACAGGCGCCGTAACTGTTACAAACACAATTAATAATACCAACCAACTAACTAATGGTGCTGGGTATATAACATCTGCTGGAACAGCAGCAGCAGTAAGTCAAACAGTTTCTGCAGGTTCTACAGCTAATTTAGTATATGCTACAGTAGGAGATAATGACTTTATTCGTATATTGGCTGGTGGTGCTTCTAACGCTGGTTATTTAGAAATAGCTACAGCTGATGATGGTACAGAACCAATTTATGTAAGACAATATACAGGTACCTTTACATCACTTACTAGAACAGCTACATTGCTAGATGGTTCTGGAAATACTTCATTCCCAGGAACTGTAAGTGCTACCTTTAGTGGTAACTTAACAGGTAACGTAACAGGAAACTGTTCAGGTACTTCAAACAACATTACAGCTTATACTATTAACCAAAGTGTAGGTACAAGTGATTCTCCATCATTTAACCAAGTATTTTCTAGCAATAATGGTAATGGTACAAATTATAGAGTTGGAGACGACGCTTGGTTTGGAGATGTAAACGCAGCAAATACAGTAAGATTAAAAGGCGTACAAGACTCAAATGCTGGATATCTAACTTTTGGTAACCAAAGTACAGCATTGGGTTTGAATAATTCAACCACATTAACTTGGGGAGCTGCCTTTACAGCTACAGGTGATGTAACAGCTTTTTCAGATGTAAGAGTTAAAGAAAATATTAAAACAATAGACAATGCTTTAAACAAAGTATTATGTTTAAGAGGTGTTACATTTAATAGAATTGACTTAGATGATAAATCTGAAAAAATGGGTGTTATTGCTCAAGAAATACAAGAAATAATACCTCAAGTAGTAATGGAAGAAAATGATAGATTATCAGTAGCATACGGTAACTTAGCAGGTTTATTTATTGAAGCAATTAAAGAACAACAAACACAAATTGAAGAATTAAAATCCATAATCAATGGCCTTACCAAGTAGTGGACCTTTAAGTCTAAATCAAATTGGAGTTGAATTATCAACAACTAATTATTCATTAAGAGCAATGAGTGCCTTAGCTGGTAAATCAACTCCAGACTCTATTAGTGAATTTTATGGTTATAGTCCATCACCATCATATTACAAATATGGTTCTCCATTTATGTTATTTGACTTTGCATCTACCTCAAACTACTCTAACTCAGGTACCTCAATAGCTGATCTTAGTGGTAATGGCAATAATGGAGTATTTGTAACAGGTACTGGTAAAGGTAGCCCAACAACTGTAAATGGATACAGTGCTACAGCCCCAGGTACACTTCGCTTAAACAACCCAAATCAGAGTATTGGTCAATATTCTGTTAGATTAGTAAACACAGCCCAATTTAATGGCACTCAGGCCCATACAATGGTAGCTTGGGTTAATTATATAAACCATGCCGCTGGAAACTACCCAGGTATATTTTCATCTGATCAGAACCCATATGGTTGGGAAATTAACATATCAAATGAAAGTCCTAAAAGATTCTTTGTAGAACGTTTTGGTGCAGGTGCAGTAGTTGCAAACTTTGGATCTGATCTACCGTCATTTGCTTATAACACTTGGTACATGACCTCATTAAGGTATAACGGTACTACATGTTCTATTGACATTTATATGGGAGGAACACGTTATACATTTAGTTCAAATATAGGTGCTATATCAACTAGTGATCAATATGGCCCATCAATGGGTCTTCGTTACAATGACTGGATAAATGGATATTTTGGTTATGCTGCTGGTTACACATCAGATATCGGAACTACAGGAATAGATACAATTTATAATAATACTAAAGCAAGATACGGATATTAAAAATAATAATATGATAGCAATTAATTTAAACGCAACTAAATCCATACTAAAATTAGCTTTATTAACTACATTAACGTATTTGTTACTTAATTTAGCTAGTCAATCACACATATCTGTACCTACTACTTATAAAATAGTAACAGAAGATTCAGTGATGGAAAATTTTTACCCATAAGCTTGGTTGTTTCCTACCTTTTGTATATATTTATATCAAACAAATAAAATTTAATTATGTTAACAATCATCATCATTGTTGCTATCGTTGCTATTGCCCTTTTCGTAGCTATGAAAACTGGTAAAGTTGCCGATGCAAACAACAACAACATTCCTGATGCTATCGAAACTAAAGTTGAAGAAGTTAAAGAAGTTGTTGCTGACGTAAAGGCAGCCGTTGCTAAAGTAACTAAAGCCCCAAAAACAAAAGCACAACCAGCTCCAAAAGCAAAAACAAACGCTCCTAAAAAAACAACTAAGAAGTAATTATGGAAAAAATCAGTTTAAAATTGTATGAATTCTACAATCTAGATTCAGAATTAAACGGTGTTACGAACCAACAAACCGGTGAAAAAATTTCAGCTGGTTTATTAGCTGAAAAATTAAAGTTAACTGACAAGTATTGGTTAACAGAATTGTCTAAGAAAGTTGCTGCTGAAAAAGCTGGCGTTGAGTCTTTGAAAGAAGAATTAATTAAGAAGCACGGCGAAACTGACGAGACAGGTAACATCAGCATTCCAATGTATATCAACATCGTTAAAGATGAAGAAGGTAATATTGTGAGTGGTGAAAACAATCCAAAGTTCATTGAATTTCAAAATGAATTCAACACATTGTTACAAGAAGAAAAAGAATTAGAGTATAAAGCTGTTAAACTTAGTGCTTTAGAAAGCATCGAGTCAGATAGTAACTACCCTACATTCTTTAAATTGGTTGTAGCTGATGAACAAGCTTAATGAAATATTTCAGGCGTGGGTAGCTGCGGCTAATCCAACGCCTGAACAAAAGCTATTAGCTGAACAGCGTGCTGTTGTTTGTAGTGGGTGTGAACATAGATCATTTAATACAACATTTAATGTTAATACTTGTGGTTTATGTGGGTGTCCTTTAAGTAAAAAAGTATTTAGTCCTGCGGGGCCTAATGCCTGCCCTGGCAATAAATGGGAAAAATAAAATAACGTTATGTCACAATTAACTCCTGAAGAATTAGCATCAGTAAAAGAATTACAACAAAAATACAACCAAACTGTATTTGAAATTGGTGTTGTTGAAACGCAAATTTTAACACTTGAAAAACAAAGTAAAAAATTGCACGAAGATAAATTAATTTTACTAGGTGATCTAGACACAATTGAGCAGAAAGAAACGGCACTAGTCGCTACATTGCAAACAAAATATGGCACAGGTGCTATAAATCCTGAAACAGGAGACATTACACCTGCTCAGTAAAGTATTCGCGGTTTATGATGGTTTTTGGATATTTATTATTAGGTCAATCCTAATAAAATTTCAAAAATAACATAAAAAATGAGCGAAAAAATCATTTCTCCTGGTGTATTCCAGAATGAATCAGATCAAAGTTTAGTAGAGAGAGGTATCCAAGGTACTGCTACGGCCGTTGTAGGTCCTACAGTGTCTGGTCAACCTTTAGTACCAACTTATGTAACTTCATTCTCTGAATTCCAATCAAAATTTGGTACTACCTTTAAGAGTGGTAGCTACTATTATGAATATCTAACTTCAATCGCAGCTAGAGAATTCTTCCAAAACGGTGGTCAAACATTACTAGTAACTCGCGTTGTTAGTGGTTCAGCTAACGTTAGCAATTATGCAGCCGCTTCTGTTCTTAACATTAGTAGCAGCCTTAATACAGGATCTGTTGCTTCATTCACTATCGAGACATTAGCTTGGGGTGATCAAATGAATAACACATCAAGTCTTTCAGGTGGTGCTTTAGCTAATGGTAGTGCAGTAAACGTACGTTGGGAAATTACAAATGTAAATACAGGTAGTGGTGTATTCACTTTAGCAGTTCGCAGAGGTGATGATAACACAACTAATCCAAACTATATCGAAACTTGGCCTAATTTATCATTAGACCCAGCTCAACCTAACTTTATCTCTAGAGTAATTGGTGATGTAAAACCAGTTTACACAGTAGATAGCGATGGTAATCCATATATCAACTACCAAGGTTCATTTGCTAATGCTTCTGAATACATTCGTATTGCATCAGTAGTTAACCCACAAGTAGATTCTATCGACAATAATGGTAACTACAAAGCATCTATTTATAGTGGTTCTTTACCAGCATTAGGTAGTGGTTCTTACGGTGGTTCATTTGCAGGTGGATTTGCTGCTACAAACAGACAGCAATTGATGAACGAAAACATCACAGCTGCTAACATGGAAGGTTACTCAGTAGGAGATTACAATACAGCATTAGCTTTATTAACAAACAAAGACGAATACCAATTCAACGTATTATTAGTTCCAGCTGTAGGCTTAGATAGCGCTGCTGCTTCAACAGTAATCTCAGTTGTTGAAGGCAGAGGCGATTCTTTCGCTCCAATCAGCACTGGTGTTTATGGTACTACAATTACAGCTGCTACAAATACAGCTGCTGGTCAATCAAGTAACTACTCAGCTTGTTACTACCCTTGGATTCAATTATTCAACTCAAACTTAGGCAAAACTGTATGGGCTCCAGCTACAACAGTAATGGGTGGTGTTTTAGCATTCAACGACCAAGTAGGTGCTGAATGGTTCGCTCCAGCAGGTTTAAACCGTGGTGGTGTTCCATCAGTATTAAGAGCTGAAAGAAAATTATCTCAAGCAGATCGTGATACATTATACAGTGCAAATGTTAACCCATTAGCTACATTCCCTGGAGAAGGTGTTGTAGTATTTGGTCAAAAGACATTACAACGTAGACAAACTTCATTAGATAGAGTAAACGTTCGTCGTTTATTGATCGCATTGAAAGGATTCATTGGTCAAGTAGGTAACAATTTAGTATTCGAACAAAATACAAACGCAACAAGAAATAGATTCTTAGCTCAAGTAAACCCTTACTTAGAATCAGTAGTACAACGTCAAGGTTTATATGCTTACAAAGTAGTAATGGATGATACAAACAATACTCCAGATGTAATCGATAGAAACCAATTAGTAGGTCAGATCTATATCCAACCAACTAAGACTGCTGAATTTATTATCTTAAACTTTAACGTATTACCAACCGGCGCTACATTCCCTGCATAAGGGGATGTGGTTCCTAATATTTATTAATAGCAATTAAATTTAACATAAAATGGCAGTATTAGACGCTAACGAAATAATGTTCACCGCTTTTGAACCAAAAGTTCAGAATCGTTTCATTATGTACATAGATGGTATCCCAGCATACTTAATCAAGAGTGCAACAGCACCTGGATTCGAAGCTGGAGAAATCATATTAGATCATATCAACGTTTACCGTAAAGTAAAAGGTAAAGTTCGTTGGAATGACATGACTTTAGGATTATACGATCCTGTAACTCCATCTGGTGCGCAAGCAGTAATGGAATGGGCTCGTTTAGCACACGAATCAGTAACTGGTCGTGATGGTTATTCTGATTTCTATAAAAAAGACTTAACTTTAGATATTTTAGGCCCAGTAGGCGATATCGTAGGTGAGTGGATCATTAAAGGTGCTTATGTAAAGACAGCTACATTCGGTGAATACGATTGGGCTAACGATGCAGCAATCAACTTGAGTGTTTCAATCGCTATGGATTATTGCGTATTGAACTTCTAAGATATTTTCAATATTCTTTATAAAGAAGGCGTCTGCTTTGGCAGATGCCTTTCTTTGT
>Ga0247722_10001036_pt1 | contig 15874 bp, 15 predicted proteins | sample MSEWelMarce3H_FC_FD_189094 | JGI IMG/M metagenome (GOLD analysis project Ga0247722, IMG submission 189094) | Subsurface sediment microbial communities from gas well in West Virginia, United States - MSEEL Well Study Marcellus 3H_FC | ecosystem: Environmental > Terrestrial > Deep subsurface >... | reverse complement strand
ACAATCTGTCCGTTAGGTGATGCTGCTGCATGGCCGATTGCAAGTGCAATTCGACACTTTAGAGAAGAGTTTGAATACCACGTGAAAAATCCAGATAAAATCCAGGATCCAAAGCATTTTTACCATCAACCTTTTGTGAGTGAGGTAGTAAATGCTACACCTGAAGTAAATTAAGAATTTTTGCACAACTATAAATAAAAAAACATGGCAAAAGTAACAATCGACGGAGTTGAAATTGAGGTACCAGATGGTACAACAATACTTAATGCTGCTAGATCTGTAGGTGGAGATATCGTACCACCAGCAATGTGCTACTATTCTAAATTAGAAGGAAGTGGCGGTAAGTGTCGTACATGTTTAGTGAAAGTAACACAAGGATCGACAAATGATCCTCGTCCTATGCCAAAATTAGTACCTTCTTGTCGTACAAATGTGATGGATGGTATGGTTGTTGAAAACACAACAAGTCCAGATGTATTGGAGGCAAGAAAAGGAGTTGTTGAATTTTTATTGATCAATCACCCGTTAGATTGTCCTATATGTGACCAAGCAGGGGAGTGTGATTTACAAAATTTAGGATACAAACACGGTAAAGAAGCGACTCGTTACGAGGAAGAAAGAAGAACTTACGAAAAGATCGATATAGGTGACAAGATTAAATTGCACATGGATCGTTGTATTTTGTGTTACCGTTGTACGTTTGTTGGTGAACAATTAACTGATGAGAGAAAACACGGAGTTATCAACCGAGGTGATCACGCTGAAATTTCAACATATATTGAGAAAAACATTGACAATGAATTTTCTGGAAATATGATTGATGTTTGTCCTGTTGGTGCACTAACGGATAAAACAGCCCGTTTTGGAAGTCGTGTTTGGTTTACAAAACCTATGGATGCGCATAGAAATTGTACTTCTTGCTCTGGAAAAGTTGTACTTTGGATGAAGGGTGAAGAAGTATTAAGAGTGACAGGAAGAAAAGATCAGTACGGTGAAGTGGATAGTTTTATTTGCAACACGTGTAGATTTGATAAAAAAGATGCCAAAGAATGGACAATTGAAGGTCCAAGACACATCAATAGAAAATCTGTAATTTCTGCAAATCATTATGAGCATTTAAAAGAAATTAAAGAGGATATTGTGAAATACCAAAAGCAAATTGCTGAAAAAATTAATAAAGGTTAGTCATGGAGGATTTTTTATTTAAGGTAATATTGGTCGTTGCATTGTTTGTTGTTTCACTACTTGTGGCAATGTACTCTACCTATGGTGAAAGAAAGATTTCAGCATTTTTACAAGATCGTATTGGACCAAATAGAGCTGGGCCATTTGGATTGCTTCAACCATTAGCAGATGGGGTAAAAATGTTTATGAAAGAAGAAATTATTCCAAATGTATCCAATAAAGCGTTGTTTATTTTAGGTCCTTGTATTGCAATGACTACCGCTTTAATGGCAGGTGTATTAATTCCTTGGGGAGGAAATATTGAACTTTTCGGGAAAACATATTCGCTTCAAGTGGCTGATTTAAATATAGGTGTACTTTACATTTTTGGTGTTACTTCGATGGGTGTATATGGTATTATGATTGGAGGATGGGCATCGAACAATAAGTATTCATTAATGGGTGCTATTAGAGCCTCAGCTCAAATGATTAGTTATGAGATAGCGATGGGACTTGCAATTATTGCATTAATTATGTCTACAGGAACAATGAGTTTGAAAGAGATTGCAGATCAGCAAGATGCTGGTTTGGCTAATTTCGTTTATCAACCTCTAGGTTTTTTAATCTTTTTAATTTGTTCTTTCGCTGAGTTAAACAGAGCACCTTTTGATATGCCTGAAAGTGAGTCTGAACTTATTGGAGGTTACCATACAGAATATTCAAGTATGAAGTTAGGGTTGTATTTATTCGCTGAATACATCAATATGTTTATTTCATCAGCAATCATTGTGACATTCTACTTAGGAGGACATCACTTCCCTTTTCAAAATGAGATTAATGAAGCTTTAGGATTATCTACGAATTTAAGCACAGCATTAGGAACCGTTGTTTTCTTTTTGAAGATTTTCTTTTTCATTTTCTTATTTATGTGGGTTCGTTGGACCTTACCTCGTTTTAGATACGATCAATTAATGCGAGTAGGTTGGAAATCATTGATTCCACTTGCAATCTTAAATATCCTAGTCACAGGTATTGTGATGTGGATGAATGGTAAATTAAATTAAAATATTCAAGCCATGCAACCGCTAACAAATAGATCAAAATTAGTTGTTAAAAAGGAAATGACTTTCATTGAGAAGTTATACCTTCCTGCGATTTTTACTGGAATGATTATCACATTCAAGCATTTATTTAAAAAATCGGCTACGATTAGGTATCCTGAGCAAAAACGTGAGTTTAGCCCAGTGTACCGAGGTCTACATGTATTGAAACGTGATGACAAAGGTGCTGAAAGATGTACTGCTTGTGGATTATGTGCTGTATCTTGTCCGGCTGAAGCAATTACTATGACTGCTGCAGAACGTAAAAAAGGAGAAGAAAACTTATTCAGAGAAGAAAAATATGCCGCAAAGTATGAAATAAATATGTTGCGATGCATCTTCTGTGGTTTGTGTGAAGAAGCTTGTCCAAAAGAAGCGATATTTTTAACAGATCGTTTAGTACCTTCTGAGTTTGAACGCAATGATTTTGTTTTTGGAAAAGATAAATTAGTAGAGAAAGTTGATGATCGAGTTGATGTAACAAAACGTCAAACTTCTGCTGTTCTTGATTTTAAGCAAAACAAGAAACTTAGTCATAATAAATAATTTAAAACAGTATAAAGAAATGACACATTACGCTTTTTATTTTTTGTCGTTTTTAGCAATTCTATCAGCTCTTATGGTAGTTTTTTCTAAAAATCCAATTCACAGTGTGCTTTACTTGGTTTTGACTTTCTTCGCAATTGCAGGACACTATTTATTACTGAATGCACAATTTTTAGCTGTTGTACATATCGTAGTTTATGCAGGAGCAATCATGGTACTTTTTCTATATGTATTAATGTTATTGAATTTAAATGTGGATGCTGAGCCTAAAAATAAAACTTGGGTGAAAGTAGCCGGAGTTTTATCTGGTGGTATGCTAATGTTAACTTTAATTGCAACTTTTTCGAAAGCAGAAACTCAAGCGCTTGTTCAAAAAGATCCTTCAATTGGTGTAACTGCTAATTTGGGTAAAATTTTATTCAATGATTTTGCATTGCCTTTTGAAATTTCATCCATCTTGTTATTGAGTGCAATGGTTGGAGCAATAATGTTAAGTAAAAAAGAAGTTAAAAACTAATAAAATATGGAAGTAATAAAAGCGATTCCACTGAATCATTACATTCTGTTAAGCGCGGTTTTATTTGCGATAGGAGTAATGGGGGTGTTGGTACGTAGAAATGCAATCATCATTTTTATGTGTATTGAATTAATGTTAAATGCCGTGAATTTATTAATGGTCGCTTTTTCTGCGCACCATGGAGACGGAAAAGGACAGGTATTTGTATTCTTCATAATGGCGGTGGCTGCAGCTGAGGTAGCTGTAGGTTTATCAATTCTTATTATGATTCATCGTAATACTGAAACCACCGATGTAGGATTTCTTAATAAGCTTAAATTTTAATAAGAATGAAAGAGTTAGTTTGGTTAGTTCCGGTATTGCCTTTGATTGGTTTTTTAATCATTAGTTTAGGTAAAAATTACTTTTCAAAGTCTATTGCAGGAATTCTTGCAAGTGTTGCGGTGTTGGGTGCATTTGTGATTTCTTTGGGAATCTTTTTCGAAATGAATGGATTGCATGGAAAGGCATTTACGTTGGTTCTTTTTGACTGGATATCGACAGGGGATTTTAAAGTAAATATTGCATTTTTGGTTGATCCACTTTCATCTATTATGTTGTTAATCATAACTGGAATTGGATTTTTGATTCATTTGTATTCTATGGGATACATGCACGACGATGAAGGCTACGCAAAATTCTTTTCATATTTGAATTTATTCGTCTTCTTCATGTTATTGCTTGTATTAGGTGATAATTATTTATTGATGTTTGCCGGTTGGGAAGGTGTTGGATTGGCTTCGTATTTATTAATTGGTTTCTGGTTTAAAAACCATAGTTATAACGATGCAGCAAAAAAAGCATTTATTGTTAATAGAATCGGTGATTTAGGTTTCGTTTTAGGTATCATATTGATTTACATTACTTTTGGTAGCATCAATTACGCTACTGTTTTTGGGGAAGCAGTGAATTTAACTTCTAATATGCCAGTAATCACTGCAATTACTTTGTTGCTTTTTGTTGGTGCAATGGGAAAAAGCGCTCAAATTCCACTGTATACTTGGTTACCAGATGCAATGGCAGGTCCAACACCTGTGTCTGCTTTGATTCACGCAGCAACAATGGTAACTGCTGGTGTTTATATGATTGCAAGATCTAATATTTTATACACACTTGCTCCTGAAACGTTAGGTTTTGTTGCGATTATCGGTGCAGCTACTGCAGTTTTTGCAGCTACAATTGGTATTTTTCAAAATGATATTAAGAAAGTATTGGCTTATTCTACAGTAAGTCAATTAGGGTACATGTTTTTAGCTTTAGGTGTAGGTGCTTTTACGGGTGGAGTTTTCCATTTGATGACGCATGCTTTCTTTAAAGCTCTTTTATTTTTAGGTGCAGGTAGTGTAATTCACGCTATGGGTGGTGAGCAAGATATTCGAAAAATGGGTGGATTGAAAAAATATATACCGATTACTTATATGACTTTTTTAATCGGTACTATAGCAATTTCTGGAATACCTCCATTTTCAGGGTTTTTCTCTAAAGATGAAATATTAGCTCATGCATTTCAAGTGAGTCCGCTACTGTGGGGCTTAGGTGTTCTAGGTTCTTTGATGACAACCTTTTATATGTTTAGATTGTTCTTCTTGACATTTTTTGGAACATTTAGAGGAACAGAAGAACAACACCATCATTTGCATGAGTCACCAAAAACAATGACGATTCCTTTAATTGTTTTAGCAGTGCTTGCGGCATTAGGTGGTTTTATTGGTGTTCCGCATGTGTTAGGTGGCAACCATTGGTTAGAACATTTTTTAGCTCCAGTATTTAAAGCATCTGAAGTGTTTGCACATGGACATAAATTATCACATACAACAGAATATGTATTAATGGCTGTGACGGTGATTCTTACAATTGTCTTTATCTTATTTGCAAGAAATAAATTTGTAAGTAAAAATTATGTTCCTTCTACTGATGATTCAAAATTGACTTTCATCCCTAAATTATTAACCAACAAGTATTATGTGGATGAGTTTTATAATACAATTATTGTAAAACCATTAAACGGTTTAGCAAGTTTTACCTATAAAATTTTAGAGTTGAAAGGTATTAATTTATTAGTTGATTCAGTTGGTAAATTGGTGGTATTTACGAGTTCAGTAGTGCGTAAAGTTCAGTCAGGAAATACTGGTTTTTATATATTAGCAATGGTCGTGAGTATCGTTGTTATTTTAATAATTAACCTATTTAATAAATAAACATACGGAAATGATTACTACAGCATTATTATTTTTCCCATTAGTCGTAGGCCTTCTTCTGTTTTTACTAAAAGGTGAAACAGTAAAAAAAGTAGCCTTAGGCGCTAGTATAGTTGAATTTTTATTAGGAGTCGTTGCATTTGTTAACTTCAATAAAGGAAATGGTTTACCACAATATGAATTAAATATTCCTTGGATCAAATCGTTAGGAATAAATTTTCACATTGGAATGGATGGCATAAGTTTGTTATTAGTTGGTTTAACAACATTTTTGTTGCCTTTAATCATTTTAGCAGCAAATAGGAATTCTTACAAAAACACCACCAATTTATATGCATTGATGTTATTAATGCAATTTGGATTAATAGGTGTATTTACTGCACAAGATGCATTCTTATTTTATATCTTTTGGGAGGTAGCTTTAATTCCAATTTATTTTATTGCTTTATTATGGGGTGGAGAACAAAAAGTTAAAATAACTTTTAAGTTTTTTATCTATACGCTTGCAGGAAGTTTATTGATGTTGGTTGGTTTGATTTACGTTTATTTCCAAACTCCAGCACCACATTCTTTTAGTTTAACTAGTTTGTATGAATTAGAATTGACCAATGGAACACAGTCTTGGTTATTTTGGTTGTTTTTCTTTGCTTTTGCGATAAAAATGCCAGTATTCCCTTTTCATTCTTGGTTGGCAGACACCTATACAGATGCACCTACGCCAGGTACAATGTTATTATCAGGTATTATGTCTAAAATGGGAGTTTATGGCGCAATAAGATTGTTGCTTCCAATTGTGCCTCAAGGTATGATGGAGTGGGGACCTTTAGCAATTACATTGGCCATTATAGGTGTTCTGTATGCTTCATTAATGGCAATGTATCAAAAAGATTATAAACGATTGATTGCATATTCGTCCGCTGCCCATGTTGGTTTAATAGCTGCTGGGGTGTTCAGTTTAACTCACAACGGTATGGTTGGAGGTGTCATTCAAATGGTAGCTCATGGTATCAGTGCATTCGGTTTATTTTATGTAGTGGATATTTTGGTGAACAGAACAGGTTCTAGGGATTTAGATAAATTAGGTGGAATTAGAGTGGTGGCTCCAAATTATGCGACTGCTTTTTTAATCATTTTATTGGCGAGTATAGCCCTTCCTTTGACCAGTGGATTTGTTGGAGAATTTTTGTTAATGGCTGGTATCTATGAATACAATAGTTGGTTAGCATTTTTTGGTGGATTAACAACTATTTTGGGTGCTGTTTACATGTTGAAAAGTTATCAAAAAGCAGTTTTGGGTGACAAAACGGAAGTGTCTGATAAGTTCCATGATTTAGTTCTACAAGAAAAAATAATTCTTATTCCGGTAATTTTGGCAATATTTATTTTAGGTGTGTACCCTAAACCATTTATCGAAATTGCGGAACCAGCTGTAAAGAATTTATTCAGTTTAATGAGTATCACAATTAAATAAGTATCATGAAAGCATTATTATTAGTATCAGGTTTAGGTTTTTTAGGAATACTATCTGAGATATTAAACTTTAAAAAATTCATTTATAAACTTTCAATTGTTGGTTTACTATCTGCTATAGTTGTTACTTTTTTAGAATGGGACAATCCAACACCAGCCTATTTTAATAACATGGTTTACTTTGATAATTTAGCAATTTCGTTTATTGCTGTATTATTAATTACTGGTTTACTTTGGTTTTTAATGGCTGAAAGCATCTTCGAAAACGATGGATTACAATCAGATAAATCAACATTGGTACTTTTTTCAATTGTCGGTGCTGTTTGTATGGTTGCTTACAATAATATTACGATGTTATTCATCGGTATTGAGATTTTATCAATTTGCATGTATGTCCTTGCAGGAAGTAAAAAAGAAAGTTTAGGTTCTAATGAATCTGCAATGAAATACTTTTTAATGGGAGCATTTGCAACTGGTTTTTTATTGATGGGTATTGCTTTTATTTATGGTGCTTCTGCTTCATTTGATGTGATGGAAATTAAAGCTTATATGTCGAATAGCCCACAAAATATAGAATTGGTTTATACAGGTATCATCTTATTAGCAATCGGTTTAGCGTTTAAAATTTCTGCTGTTCCTTTTCATTTTTGGGCGCCAGACGTTTACGAAGGAGCTCCAATTCAAGTTACTGCTTTGATGTCAACTATAGTAAAAACTGCAGCAATTGCAGCTTTTTACAAATTATTCACGGTAAGTTTTGGTTCACAGGAAATTGTTTGGTCTACAACTCTTTCTTATATTGCTGCATTAAGTGTGTTGATCGGAAATATTATAGCTGTTTTCCAATCGAATGTAAAAAGAATGTTAGCGTACTCTGGAATTTCTCACGCAGGTTACTTGTTGTTAGCAATTTTAGCAAATAATGCTGCAGGTGGAACTGCGTTAACGTATTATACGCTTGCCTATTCAGTTGCAACTATCGCAGCATTTACAGTGGTTGCGAATGTAGCTTCTGTGAAAGGATCGAGTGACTTTACGTCTTTTGAAGGTTTAGGTAAAAAGAATAAATTAATTACAATTTCAGTTATTGTTTCGATGATGTCTTTAGCTGGTATACCTCCGTTTGCTGGCTTCTTTGGAAAGTATTTTCTTTTTACTTCGTATTTAGAAAATCATTCTATTAATTTAGTGATCATTGGTTTGATTGGTTCTGCAATAAGTATCTATTATTACTTTAGATTAATTGTTAATTTGTTTAAAGGTGAATCAGACGAAGTAATTCCTTTGAGTTTAACATCTAAAATAGTTTTAATTATCGCTATTATCTTAACCGTTGCGATGGGTATATTCCCTGAAATTATGAACGGTGGATGGTAGAATGGAGTTATAGTTAAGTCCTACGAATGTTTATGAGTAAAGACAGGCCAAAACTAAAAATAGCATTATCCACAACAGATAAACTATTAGAAATTTTTGCTTTATTACTGCTTATTTGTCTTTGGATTTATGTGATATATAATTACAATTCGTTACCAGAAATCATAAACACCCATTTTAATGCACAAGGTAAACCAGATGGTAGTGGAGAAAAACAATACATTTTTGGATTACCAGGAGTTGCTACCTTTTTATATGCATTGACAACTATTTCAAATAAATACCCACACATTTTAAATTATTCAGAGGAAATCACAGAAGAAAATGCTTTGGAAGTATATACCAAAGGAACTAAAATAGTGAGAATATTAAAAATAATTATTATTGGTATTTTCGGTTATGCAAGTTGGCAAACAATAAGTAGTGTGAATGTAAGTCCATTGTTTTTTCCTATAATGTTTGCCGCAGTACTAGGACCTATCTTATATTTTAATTTGAAGAAAACGAATAAATAAAATTAAAAATTTATTCCTACTTTTTTTTCAAGGTTGAAGGAACTACTCCTTTTATAAGTGTTCTTAAACTAGTTTTTAGAATTTCTCCCATATTGTTGCACTCTAAAAATAAAGGATTAGAATAATGTTTTGCTAATTCTTCTTTTAATTGTTGTTCATTAGCAGGAAATGAGATGGTATCTTGACACATGGTGTCCACAATGTCTTTTACTTGGTAACGCGCATTACGAAGTCGATTAAGTATCATAGATCTCTCTTCTCGTTGGTATTGTTGGATGGATTGAAGCGTCAAATGTTTTTGAACCAATTCAACAAATGGTTTGTTCTGTTTAAAGAATTGAGGTAAGTAAACGGTTTTTCGTTTTTCGAATGATTGTTGATCAAAGTCAATAGAACGCATGCGGTAATGTGTTGTTTCAAAATCAGGAGTAACATCAATCACAAAATTACTAGAATGCATATCCCCTAATAATCGAACAAAACAACGTTCATTGAACTTTACAAATTCTTTCGCTAATCGAGTTTCTTCAAAGTCTTGTGAAGAGCTGTAATTTTGTAAAAATTGATCAGCAGGTATTCCAATAATATGTTCCTCAATTAACGTGTCTGCATTCACAAAGTAGCTGATATGATTTGGAGATAGCAAATGTTCTAATTCTAAACCATAAATTCTAGAAGCATCTACTTTTTTCACATAAAAATAATCGAAGTTATCGTTTAAGCGATTCACAACTCTAATTCTAAATGGACCAGTATTTGCATACAAACAAAAATCGATTCGTTCAATGAATAAATGCTCTATAACTGAAACATCACCTCCAGATTTTAAGATCGCATAAACATGTTTGAGTTGTTCATTAATTGTATCGACTTCACTGTGATTGTAAATTACGGTAATCCAAAGTGAATCTTTTCCATCACGATCATACAACGTAATGAAATTTTCATAATTCAATAAATCACGGTATTTTAAGTCTATTTTAACATCTCTTCCGTATTGACGTAAGTATTTTCTTAAACGATCTGATATTGGAAATGGAACTTTTTTCTTTGAGATTAAATGCATGTCTGGTCAAAGTATTTCTAGTATTGTAATGATTTTGTCTTGCCAACGAATCAGATCATTTGCTTGTTTCCCAAGTAATAATTGACCAATTGGTGATTGCGAAGATAAGCAATAAATAGGTTTTTCGTCGACTTCTATTTTCCCTAAACCTACCGAGAGAAAATACCATCCAGAGCTTGTGTGTATTAAGTTTCCAGGTTGAATTTTTGGTAAAGCTAAAGGTGTTAGTTTGTTTACAGTTGACAACATAGATTCTACAAGTTGGAGTTGTTTTCCGATTTTTTCTTGTTCTAAATGTGCCATTGCAATACCCGTTTCGTGCTTGTCTCCAGCTGAACTTTTAGCATCGTTTGAGTGAACAGTACTTTGTTGTATAAGTAGTATGGTTGCTTTTTTCTGCTCTAAAATTGACAATAATTCTTTTTTAACAAGTTGTTGGTTCAGTTCCATAATTAGTTTATTGGCAATCCACTTATAGCTAGTAGATAATTGTGAATTTCGAAATTTCGGATAAAAGCGGGTAATTGTTCACTTCCAGGTCCAAACATGCAAAGTTCAACATGGTCTGAAGAATGGTCTTTACCTGCCCAACCAATAGATGTATGCGTGGATTGGTATTTTGCTAATTGTTGAAATGGAAATTTATATGGATTATATACACCATCAGTTCGATTCTCTTTTATTAACTGAATTAGATGAGTGGCTTCGTCATTAGTGAGAAGAACATTACTTGCATATTCAATTCGTTCAATAAGTTGTTTTGGAGTTAATTCTGAAGTATATCCTTTAAAAATCCATTCGTTGGATTGTTTAACTTTTAATAGTTTCTCAAAGTTTCGTACGGATTTTTCTCCGTAGAATAATCCTGGATTTGCATTTCCGTGGTCTGTCGTGATTACCACCAATGTATCTCTATTTTTTTCAGCAAATTGAATTACTTTCTCAATCACTCGGTCAAATTCCAATTGGTCGTATAAAAGCGCTGAAGTATCATTTGCATGAGCTGCCCAATCTACCTTCCCAGCTTCAATTTGAAGAAAAAAGCCAGTTGGATTTTGACTGAGTTGATCCAGAGCAAATGAGGTTAAATCTGTCAGTGAGGGAGAATTATTTTCTTTTTCTGCTCTGTCAATTTGATAAGGCAGTGCATCATCAGCAAAAACGCCAATAACTGGTTTATTTGTTTTTTTAGCGTTTTGAAGTGAGGGTAGGTCTCTTAACACAAGAAATTGTTCATCTTCAAATGCTTGGTATAAATCTTTTTTATCTGCTCTTTTGTCTTTGTTAAAATACTTATCTCCACCACCAAGCATGACATCGAACTTTAGACGCAAATATTCTTCTGCGATTGCCTCTTGTCCAGAACGATGTTCATTCATCACACAGAATGAGGCTGGTGTAGCATGGGTGATTGGAACGGTAGTCACGCATCCTACGGATTTTCCAGCTTTTTTAAATTTTTGTAGAATCGGCAAATATTTTTCTCCATTAGGACCAACGTTTATTTTTCCGTTTTCTACACGATGTCCACCTCCCCAAGCAGAACCACCTGCAGCGGAGTCTGTAATTAGTGAATTGAGCGAGGCAGTATCCATTAAACTACGTTTCACTTTATTTTCTTCATAAAGTTGAATCCATTGTGAAGATTTTCCATGAAGTAGGTGATGCAATTGATTTGCCATTGAAAGGGTACCAGTACTCATACCATCGCTCACCATAAAAATGATGTTTTTTGCTTGGGAGACAGAATCGGTTGAATTTAAATTTGATGCATTGATTATTTTTGGAAATAGTACTCCACTAATACCAAGTAGTGTAGATTGACCTATAAACTTTCTTCTGTTCATGTTTGATACTTTATACCGACTTAAAATTACTTGATTTTAAGAACAAAATTGACACATTGTTGAAATATGATAATATTCATCTTAATTTTGATTACACTTTAATTAAGTCATGCCTCAATTAATAACCTTATTTCTTATTCTTTTCATTTTATATCCTGTTTCTGCCCAATTTACTGGAGAGGTTGGGAGTATTGGGTGTGAAGCTATTTCAAAAGAAAGTTCTGGAATAGTAGCTTGGGCAACTAAATGTGAAGTAAAGAGAGGATACTTAGATAAGTCAGATGTCAAAAAGGGTTTTGTTTCTCAAGGTGTGGATAGCTACGCAGTGGGTGTTGCAGACAATAAAGTAGTAAGTTTAGGAGACAGTGGAGTTGCGTTGTTAACATTTGATGTACCAATTCGAAACAATGTTGGTCCAGATTTTTTAGTATTTGAAAATGGGTTTAGTGCAAACTATCTTGAATTAGCTTTTGTTGAAGTTAGTTCAGACGGAATTCATTTTTTTCGTTTTCCAGCAGTTTCAAATCGTTCAATTACAAACCAAATTGGTCCATACGATACTTTTGGTGAAGTCAATGGTTTATATAATTTGGCAGGAAAGTATGAGGTAAATTACGGCAATCCTTTTGATCTTGAAGAGTTAACCGAAACGAATTTATTGGATAAATTCAATATTCGATTTGTTAAAATTATCGATGTGGTTGGTTCAATTGATCCTAAGATAGGTTCATTCGATTCTAAAGGTCGAATAATAAATGATCCATATCCTACTGATTTTCCTTCTGGAGGTTTTGATTTAGATGCTGTAGCTGTATTTGATAAAAGCAAACATGCTTCACTAGGTAATTTAGAACATTCTAAGTTTCGAGTATTTCCTAATCCAGCAACTTTAAAAGATACATTACAACTTCAAATTGATCAAAGTGTTTCAATTGAAATCACGAATCTATTTGGTCAAAAAGTTTTTAGTGGGCAAACATCACAAGTACCTTTGAATCAGTTTATTCCAGGATATTATTATATTGTTTTATCATTAGACTCCGGTAAACAAGTAGTTAAATTTTTGATCACTGAATAACTTTTAGTAATTTTAGTTGATGTTTATATAAGCCATTTTCTAAATTTACTTTAGATAATTTAACGTGACTTGACTATTCAATTCGATTTCATTCAAACTTTCATTATTTTTGCTGAATGGTTAGAAAAAAAGGAATTGCGATATTAGGATCTACAGGATCAATCGGTACTCAAGCACTAGAGGTCATAGAATCTTATCCTGAATATTTTGATTTACAAGTTATTACTGCAAATTCAAATGCAGATTTACTGATAGAACAAGCTAAAAAGTTTCAACCCAATGCTGTAGTAATTGTTGATGATGCAAGTTATCAAAAAGTGAAGACTGCATTATGGGATGAACCTATTAAAGTCTTTGCAGGAGCGGATTCATTACAGCAAATCGTAACTTCTTCAGAAATTGATGTTGTATTAACAGCTTTAGTTGGGTATGCAGGCCTCAGACCTACCATAGAAGCAATAAAAGCAAAAAAGACAATTGCATTAGCAAATAAAGAAACTTTGGTCGTTGCAGGTGAGTTAATCAATCAATTAGCGTTAGAAAATAACGTTATGATATATCCTGTTGATTCTGAGCATTCTGCGATATTTCAATGTTTGACAGGTGAATCTGGAAATCCAATTGAAAAAATCTATTTAACCGCTTCAGGTGGTCCTTTCCGTGGTTGGAAAAAAGATCAATTAGAAAAAGTAACGCGTGCACAAGCGTTGAAACATCCCAATTGGACCATGGGTGCAAAAATCACGATTGATTCTGCGACTTTAATGAATAAAGGATTAGAAGTGATTGAAGCGAAGTGGTTATTTGATTTAGACGCGCATCAAATTGATGTTATTGTCCATCCTCAATCCATCATTCATTCGTTGGTTCAATTTCAAGATGGAAGTATGAAAGCGCAGATGGGTTTACCAGACATGAAATTACCAATTCAGTATGCGTTTACTTATCCAGATCGATTAAAGACAGATTATCCTAGGTTTAATTTTTTAGATTATCCGAATTTAACGTTTGAACAACCTGATCGTACGACATTTACCAATCTTGATTTAGCCTTCAAAGCCATGGAAATGGGTGGTACTGCGGCTTGTGCTTTAAATGCAGCCAATGAAGTTGCCGTAGATTTATTTTTAAAAGAAAAAATTGGTTTTTTAGACATTGCGAGAATTAATGAAATTGTGTTGAATGAAATCAATCATTTTTCTAGTCCTACTTATGAAAATTTTGTTGAAATTGATACGCAAGCAAGGTTGCATTCATTAAACTATATTGATTTAATTTAAATTAATTCAATGATAATTAATTATTTAAAAAAAATAATCACAAAAAAACTTTCAATTGTAACCAAAATATATCAAATTTCGTACACTCTAAAAAGCGGATTCCGAAAAGCTTTAAATAGAGTAGGTTTTTTTAATTATTTTATTTTTATGAAAAAAATTGTATTAACTGCTGCAGTATTTGCATTAACATTATCAACTGCTTTTTCTCAAGAATTTAAACCAAAAGAAAAAGAAATTGCAGTAGGGATTGCTTTTGATAGTCCATTTAGTGAAGCTAAACCATTTTCATTGGTGAATGGTATTTCTGGCCGTTATTTTTTTAAAAGTGATTTAGCGTTTAGAGTAGCATTGAATTTAAATAGAAATTCTGAAACTAAATTTACATATAATGGAGCAGGAGCTGAAGCTACTTCTGATTTAAATTCAAACTTAGATTTAGGATTAAATTTAGGAGCTGAAAAACATTTTGCAGGAACTGATCGTTTGGATCCATACGCAGGAGCTGATTTGATTTTAGGCTTTGTTAATAAAAGCAGAGATTTCAAAGATATTGCTGTAACTGCAAATAGTGAAACTTCTAAAAGTTTAGATACTAAAATTGGTGTAAGATTATTAGCAGGAGCTGATTTTTATATTTATCCTAAGGTTTATGTTGGAACTGAATTTGGAATTTCAATAATCTCTAATATGCCTGGAGATCAAACGGTTACTAAAGGTAATGTTTCTGAAGTAAAAAAACCAGAAATAACTAATTCTGATATTATCACAAATATGACAACAGGTTCTTTCAGAATTGGTTTTAGATTTTAATAATTTATTAATTTTATTCTAAGGGTGTTCAACTATGAGCACCCTTTTTTGTGTTCTAATAATTTGAGACGGATATAATTTTTTGTTCTTTAACTATTAAACTTATATTTTTTATACTTTATTTTGTACTATGAGAAAGAAAATTCTATTGTTAGGTTCTGGTGAATTAGGAAAAGAATTCACGATTGCTGCTCAACGACTTGGTCAATATGTAATTGCTGTAGATAGTTATGAAAACGCTCCTGCGATGCAAGTTGCACATGATTACGAAGTAATAGATATGTTGAATGGTGAACAACTGGATCAAGTTGTATCAAAGCATCGTCCTGATATTATTGTGCCTGAAGTTGAGGCAATCAGAACTGAACGTTTTTTTGATTATGAAAACCAAGGAATTACTGTTGTTCCTAGTGCAAAAGCGGCAAATTTCACTATGAACCGTAAAGCAATTCGTGATTTAGCTGCAATTGAAGTCGGTGTTCAAACAGCAAAATATAAGTATGCGACTTCGTATGAAGAATTGGTTGAAGCAGTAAAATTCACCGGGTTTCCGTCTGTTGTAAAACCATTGATGTCAAGTTCAGGGAAAGGTCAATCAGTTATCAAGTCTTTAGAAGATTGTGAATATGCCTGGAATTACGCGATAGAAGGGTCTAGAGGTGATTTGAAAGAAGTCATTGTTGAGGGGTTTATTGATTTCGATTATGAGATTACTTTATTGACGGTTACTCAAAAAAATGGACCAACATTGTTTTGCCCTCCAATTGGACACCGTCAAGAAAGGGGTGATTATCAAGAAAGTTGGCAACCAATGCCGATGAATGTGGAACATTTAGAACAGGCAAAAGAAATGGCAGCTAAAGTTAC
>Ga0247722_10001035_pt1 | contig 15886 bp, 16 predicted proteins | sample MSEWelMarce3H_FC_FD_189094 | JGI IMG/M metagenome (GOLD analysis project Ga0247722, IMG submission 189094) | Subsurface sediment microbial communities from gas well in West Virginia, United States - MSEEL Well Study Marcellus 3H_FC | ecosystem: Environmental > Terrestrial > Deep subsurface >... | reverse complement strand
AAAAAGCCAAGTTGTTCAAACTTGGCTCTAATAATCAAAAATCAATTTACGAAAAGTCCATAGAATAGGTTTCGTTCAACAGCCCTTTCATCGCTTGTCTTTCAGACACGACGAAAGGTTAGTTGTTATGTGTATTTTCATTTTTGAGGTTTGATACCCAATTGATCTAATTTAAATAATTCTTCTTCAATTTTATTTTCCCATTTACCAATTTCTGTTGAATCAATGTGAACACCGATTGGACGTTCAGGATATTTTCCAGCGTAAAACTCAATGTATTTGTATGTGTTTTTCATTTCGCTTGAATTGAATGTAATAGGACGTGAGCTTATATTAGTTGAGTCAATTAAACTCCCGAAAATAAGGGGAATGGTATCATTATCGATTATCCGAAAATACTGATATTTAAATTCACCTTCACCTTTTTTAATTAATGTGCTATATGGGTATGAGGTTATTCCAATATTGTTATTATCTAGAGTTAATTCATCAGTATTTTGACCATAATCTTCAACATAGACAATTGCTCCAAAACCGAATTTATCACCTTTGATATAGATTTTTAAAGGTTTTTGGTTCAATTCCCTTTCTCGTTTTATCTCAGCATCACTTTTTATCGGTGATTCACTTTGTGATTTGATTCCACATCCGCTTAAAATAATTGCGATAATCAAACCTTTATATTTCATATTTCTTCAGTTAGTTTGGTTTACTTCTCGATTACACATAACGTTTTGAAGCTACGAGCAGCGGCGCTCTGGATCTAGTGCATCTCAAGCCGTTGATTGTAACTTCTGTTATATGTTTGTGTTTTTTTTCGGTCGCAACCTATCAAGGTCGCAGGGTTTGTTTATCTATTTAGGACATTTTATTTTAAACTGAAACTTATTAAAGATTTCAATGTTTTTTTGATTTATTTGAATTAAAAGTTTTTCTTTTTTGTCTTTATTGTTTATTGTCCTGATTACAAATCTATTTGAAATTTTATTGTCAGAAATATTCTTGTCAAGAACATAAATAGAATCTTTTTTAGTGAATTGGCCATAATAGTAATTTGTTAGTAGTCCTCCATGAAGAAATTCCTTTATTAAATAATTATTTTGTTCCTTAAATTCAATTATATATTCTATATCGTCTTCGTCATTAATATTAACAAGATTACTCGTAGCTTTAAAAATTGTTTTTTGGTAAATTTTGTAGTTGTGATAATTATAGATTGTTATACTTATTGAAATTAAAAATAAACCAATAAAAGTAGGAGTTAAATTTTTTAAGTTTCTTTTTTTTAAAAATAAAAGGATGTCAAATAGAATTATAGGTACAAATAGTCCTAAACATATAAAATATATTGGAACATAAACCATAGCTGCATATAATATTTGAGATTTATGATTTTCATATTCGCTATATACTATAGGTGTAAATAATATTAGAACTATGATTAATCGAATTATAGAAAAGTTAATATTTGATTTTTTTTTCATTTTTGATTTATTATTCTTTGTCAATTCCTAAACTTAAATCGAAGTGATAAACTTAAACTTTAATCGTGAAATTCAAATCGAAGCGAGAATTTCACACTTTCATATAACGTTTTGGTGCTTGGCGATGTGGCGGTAAGCGATATGTACGTTTCCGCCATATAGCCAAACACCTGTTATGTGCCGTATTTTTCATTTCTGTTTTCTCATTTCAAGTTCTCTTATGAACAAAAACAATGGAAATCCGAATGCATAGGCAACGCATACAGTTAAGAAAAGATAAAGCCAAATTCTCTTCATTTTTAGGCGAAGTCCCTCAACTAGTATAAAGAACGTGCCGGTAATTGTTCCCGTCCAAAAGTCGAAACTCAAACTTTTTGCATAATAATTATCTATCCAAGTACTCGTAATAAATTCTATACTGTCAAAATTGCCGTTGTGTTCAATGATGCCAAGTACTGCAAAATAGAATGTAAGTCCACCGCCAAGTATTGTTAGCAATAGGTAGAAGTAATGTTTGTTGTTTAAAAATGCAGTCATATTTAATTTTGCTTTACATAATTTTCGATAATAATAAGACTTTCGTTTACACCATTTTCGAGATGCATTTTTTCTTCAATGGATTTTGTATTTTGCTTAAATTCGTTCGAATCAACTTTAGTTATACCTCCAAGTAGTTTTTCAAAAGTCAATTTTTTGAATGGAATGTGTACACCTGTTTTATTTTTTTCAATTAATTTGCCGTTAAATGGTTGGTCTGCAACAATAGAAACAATAACCATTGGAATTCCGGATTTTAATGAAGAACCTATAGTTCCAATACCCCCATGAATGATTGCCATTTTACATTTTGGGAATAGCCATTCGTGATTAATATTTTCGATAACAAATAGATTTTTATGTTTCGTATCAATGAATGGCTTAGTCCAGCCGTTACAAAAAACAATTCGATGATTAGTTTGGGTCAACAATTCATCTATAATTGTTTTTAGTAAGTTGGTGTCTGGAATAGGAATACTTCCAAAACCAATATAAATAGGTTTTTCTCCATCTTCAATCCATGCTTTTAATGCTTCAGGGATTTGTTCGTTAATATTTCTATTTCGTTCAGTCGTTGGGATTTCAAGAAAACCAGTTACAAAAGAATTAGAAGGCCAGTCTTTAGGCTGTTTGAGCAATTGATTACTCATTGGATGAATGATAAGCCTATTCTTTCTTAATAACTCTGTCATTAATTCTGAGGTTTTCCAATTTGGCAAATTAAGTAGTTTGGCTGTTAGATTGACATCTTTTTGAATAAACAACTTTACCGCTATATAAGTGAAAATAGAATAAGATATTTTATTTATGAAAGGTATATTTTGAAACCCAAATCCAATTGCAGGAAATTCTTTTGTAATAGAGTAGGGCATACTAAAATTAAGAATACCATATTTTATATTTTTCTTTAATGTTATTGGTAAAATGTTGGGAAAAGCTAATCCGCTTGCAATTATAAAATCGAAGCTATCAGAAGCCTTGTCAATTTCAAAAATTATTTTTTCGTTATATTTTTCAGAGTTTTTGCCAATCAGTTTAGCAAATTTCATCATATTGCCTTTTCGAAGCACCTCTAAAACATCTTCCGTATAGGCTTCTTTTTCGATGTCCATGCTCAACGGACAAAATTCAATGTTATAGTCAGTAACAAGGTTTTCAAAATTTTTAAAGGTTACAATAGTTACTTGATGTCCATTGTTTTTTAGCCCTATTGCCAACGCAATAAAGGGTTGTATGTCTCCTCTCGAACCTTTTGTTACTAATCCTATTCGCATATTTCTAACTGGCTTCTTTTTGCAATTTACCCAATTATTGTATGAATAATTGTAAAATAATAAACAATAAAAAACCAACTGGGCCTAATATAAATGTCAGAATAAAACATGGAATTTGCCATAAATGACTCATTCCAATCTCATTTGCCTGACTTTTGATGTAAATCCCTAAGATCAAATCAAATGCTAGATAGTGAACCCAACCAGCTAATAAATTTCGAGGGTTTTTAAATAGTAACATCACACCTTCTAAAGATACAAAATTTCCTTTTGGATAGTCCTCGTTTTTAATGTCTTTTTGAATGAATAGTAAATAGACATAAAACAAAGAAAGTCCTACAACAATCCCTTTAATAATGACAGTATCAGCTAAATCCCAAAACGGGAAAAAGATCAATATTGCCCATCCCAAAGCTGCGATAATATTTACAATTTTATATATGTTCGATAATGTTTTCATTCTGTGTATATAATTTGTGTTTTCATTTTGCCTTTTTAAGGGCTTTTCATTATTAGTTCGCTAATTTTCTCTTTTACAACCTCTTATGATTATTGTTTTTTGTCTGTTTGTTTTCGGTCGTAATATGGCACATAACTTATATATAACCCTGATAATATCATTTTTTGTCAGGCAAATCTCTCAAAATAGTGGGGCTTTGCCTGTAAATTATCAGGTTATATTTTTCAAATATACTCAATATTATAAATCATCAAAAGGTGATTTTATCATTTTTATGAAGCTCGTACTCACATGGGTATAAATCTCCGTTGTTTTTGAATTTCTGTGTCCAAGTAGCTCTTGAATGTAGCGTAAATCTGTCCCATTTTCAAGTAGATGAGTCGCATACGAATGACGTAACCAATGTAAACTAACAGGTTTTCCTATTTTAGCTTTTGTCAAACTTTGTTTTAAGACGCTTTCCAAGCTTTTTGCCGAATATGGTGTGTTTGGAAATTGCCCTTCAAACAACCACGTTTTGGGCTTCCACTCTTTGTAATACGCTCTTAATAATTCAATTAATTTGATACTAATAGGAATAACCCGGTCTTTTTTCCCTTTTGCTTGTTTAATTAGAAGTAAGTTTCTGTCGGATTGTATGTCCTTTAAGGTTAAATTCAATAATTCACTTCTTCGTAAACCACACGCATAAATTAATGAAAGCATCGCTTGATGTTTGATGTTTTTTGGAGCTTCTAATATCGCTTTGACTTCCTCCTTGCTCAAAACATTGGGTAATTTTTTCTCTCTTCTAGGGCGATGAATTAATTCTACGATTAACTTTTTATTCTCTACGATTTGAAAAAATAGTTTCACCGCATTGACAACCTGGTTTTGAAAACTATTAGATAGATTTTTTTGAATGATGTATAGGTTGTTAAACTCAATCAAGTCATTGTGATTGATTTCTGAAATCGGTTTAGAGATGAAAAACCGTAAAAAAGTAGTGATTGATTCGGAATATGTTTTGATGGTGGATGGACTGTAGCGCTTTGAAAGCAAATAGTTTTTAAATTTTTCAAGTTCTATTTTATGTTCGTCGCTTAAAGGGGCAAGTGTTGGTATCATTACTTCTGTTTTTACTATACTGACATGCGCATTTAATCCCATCCCAGAATAATCCAACCAGTATTTCCCCCTTAATAAATGAAAAAGTTCTTTTTTTAAAGATGGGTAATAGGGACTTGTCCAAGATTGTAATTCCGTATTCCAATGAAAGCTTTGAATCTTATTTTTTAAAGTGTTTAGAAGTGTTTCATTTTCATTAAAGCTGAATAAAACTATATTTAATTGATTATGAGTTATTTGATTGATGGTTACTTTTTCCATTTTGATTCTTTTCTTATTTAAGTTAGTGAAAAAGTTCGTTTATTCACATCTGAAAAATGGTTTTCAGTGTTTTTGACCGACAAAAAATTATTAGCAATAAATTTTCTATTGGATATACGAAGACTTCGAGTTTATCGTTATTAAGCTTACTACTCATCCTAAACTTTACTAAAATGAAAAATTATTTCATGTACATTTTACTTGTAATGGTGATTACAGCATGTACAACAAATGAAAATAACAAAACACGTGTAGGTGTTGCCAAGGAAGGTAATTCATTTGTTCTATTAGAGCAAGCACTTGAAAAAATGAAAGAGGCTCCAAAGAAGTTTAAAATTTCTTCTTCAAAAGCACATCAATTAAAATTACCAAGTGGCAGTTGTGTTCATGTTCCAGCAAATGCGTTTGTGGATAAAAATGGAATTCCAGTCAAAGGGAAAGTCGACATTGAATGGAACGAGTACCATTCGGTTGCGGATGTAATTTCCTCTGGAATTACTATGGAGTATGATTCTCTAGGTAAAAACTACAATTTAGTTACAGGAGGGATGTTTAAGATTAGAGGCTTTCAAAAAGGTGAAGAGATTTTTATCGCAAAGGACAAGGAAATTCAAGTTGATATTGCTTCAACGAATCAACGAAAGGGAATGAATTTTTATTCTTTTGATGAAACTACGAATCAATGGAATTACGAAACTACCCAATCATTCGAGCCAGAACAAAAGAAGCAAACTGAGACAAAGCAATTAGCAAAATCAATTTGTGTGTTGGATTTACAAGTATCAACGAATGACTTCCCGGAATTAAAAGACAAATTACTACTTGGTTGGAAAGTCATAGAGCGTTTGGATGAAAAAACAAAGCGCTCCTTAGAAAAGCGCTCAGTGACATCGAAACTTGTGAAACGATTGACAGATACTACGTATGTAATATCGTTTGAAATTTCTTCATTGATTGGAACAACGCTTGAAATTGAAGTTCAGCCATATACCTACGAAGAAGGAAAGGCCTCTTCTGCAGCAAATAAACTCAAGGCATTGAAAGATAAAAATGAATTGTTGGGTTATTTTAATGATGTAGCGTGCGGAAAAATAATTCGAAAATATGCAGTTAGATCTTTTGGAATATACAATTGGGATTACATTTATAGAGATCCTGATAGGGTACCAATAACAGCAAAAATTCATTTGCCTGAAAATATTGCATCGAAACCATTGGAACTGTATTTCGTTTGTAAAGAGGACAATGCTGTCTTAAGAATCAATTCATTGAATAAAGAAATACAGTTTAATCCTAACAAGTCTAATTATTTAATGGCAATTACAGAACAATCAGAGATATGGAGTTGTACGCCTAGAGATTTTCAAATTGCAAAACAAAATTTAGCTACTGGAAGTTGTGATTTTGAAATGAAGTCAACAGGTAAAAGTATTGTTGCGCATCAAGATTTTACAATGGCAATTAAAAGTGTATTAAAAAACAATGAATAGTGAAGTTTAATCGAACCCTTTTTCTGAAAATTTAAAGTAATACTTTAGAAAAATCGAATAAGGGTTCATTTTATACTAGAAATTATGAAATCGATCTCATTATTTTTGATTTTTTCATTTTCATTTGGCTTGATTTTCAGTCAAGAAGAAATGATTTACCCTATCAAGAAAGACACATCGTGGTGGTTTGTCAATGCTAAAATTCAAAAAAGAATAGAAAAAAGGTACGATTTTATCAATTATTTCGATAATCATGGTGTCGCATATTTTTTAAGAGACAATAAGTATGGTTTTATGGATAGGGCTGGTAATGAAATTGTTCCGCCTGTTTATTCCAAAGCATTTCATCTTACGGGTGATTTCTATTTGATTGATAGTTTAGATAAAAAGTATGTGTATGCATCGCATCAAAATTTGAGTTTGACGTATGATTGGTGTAAAAAACTGGATAATCACTGGATTTATTTCAAGAAAGACACTAATCTATACCTTTTTAATGATCAGTGGAATAGCCCTAAAAAACTGAGTTCAAAAACTTACATTTTCCATTTTGATGCATATGTTGGATTTTCAGAACGAACAAAAAAAATGGTGTTTTCTCCTAAAGGAGTATTGCTTGATTCGAATTTAACCGTTTTAAAAACAACAAATGAATACATGTATTTTGTTGGAACTAAATCTCATCAAATCATTGTCAAGAATCGTGTCAATCCACTTCCTTTAAAATTTGAATATGCTGATTTTATCGCTGATAAATTTTATTTTTCTGTTAATAAGCAGCTTACGCTTTTGGACTATTCTGTTGGAAAAATTGTTTTTAAAACCAAAGGAGAGCAGTTACGTCAATTTTATTCAAATTACAAAGTGTTTGATGACGAATTGGTTGGCGTAATTAGCTCGAAAGGAGAATTACTTGCAAAAATAAACTACACATCTATTGATAAAGCTCCTACCCACTCTTATTATATTGTTCAAAAAAAGGAATTTTTTGGAATATTAGACGCGGATTTTAAAGAGCGTTTGAAGCCTATCTATTCAAGTGTTTCTCCACTTGGAGATTTTTTAGTGGTTCAGTTTACAAGTATAGATCGCATGTCCAGAGGATTGGTCTCATTAAAAAGCTTTGAAACGGTTTTACCGTGTGTTTACGATGAGTTAATAGTGTCAGATACAATAGTAAAATCATGGTTGAATGGGCAGCTTAGTTTTTCCATTATCAATAGAAATCATACCGTTCGAGAAACTATCTATTTTGATAAGGCAATTGGTGTTAATCAGCGACAAAGACAGTTAAGACCAGTTAATTATGATAGCCGACTATTGAGTTTGGGATGGTTTTTGGATACTACCTATAGAAAAAACTCGAATTTGAAAGGGTCAATAGTGAATTCATGGGGGTTTAAACGCAATGATTCAATTAAAATCAAACCAATATTTAAAACATTAAAGTACATGGAGAATACTTCATTGACCTTTTTGCCTCAAATCTTTTTTTCATCACAGAGTAGGTGTATTAATCCTTTTTTAGAAAATACGTTGAATTTAAAGAATGGATTTATTGGAGTGTTTGATGTTATTAATCATCAAACGATTCAACGAATACCAAATTTAAAAGTGTATTCGATCTTCGAGCAAGATTACCAAAATAGAAATTTTGCGCGTGTTTTAACGAAAGATGGGTTTGGGTTATTGTTTTCAGATGGTACAATTAAAAATGTAAATTTTTATTCTGAAGCTAAAAATTATGCTGTAAAATATGCTGAAGATGGTGAATTAAAGGATGCTAATTTTTCTTCAGATTTTTCCAATAAATTTCGTGATCTAGTTCAAGATTACAATCGATTTTCAAAGGAGAGACTTGAGCTAACTAAATCGTATGAATTAGTGGATGCCAAATGGAATTATCTAACAAAAGATGGAAAAAGTATTTTTAAGAATGGGGTAGATGCTCTGGAAGATTATAAATTAGGAACAGCTATTTATCGAATAAGCAACCGTTTTGGTATAATTACTACTGATTCAATTGTTATCCCTCCAGTTTACCACTCGTTACAACGAATTTCTGAATTAGGGGACACTTTGTTTATTGCAGGAAAAAACAGTGTTCAAAAAGTATATTATGACAAAGATTTTAGAGTACTCCCCCTAAATGGGTATCAATTTAAGGTTGCTGGTGAGAAAAATAAGTTGTTTGTAGGTGAAAAAAACAATTTAGTAATTGATGAAAACAATCACATCTTAGGATCAACAAAGGCAAATAAATTTTTAAAATTCGATTACCTTGTAGAAAAAATAAATAAAGAGTTTGTGATTTTAAATGCTCAATTAGAGATAGTAGCAAAGACTAAATCAAAGCCTATTGAATTTCTAACTGAATCTGTATTTACTGCTGAAAGCAAAGAAGTAGTTGGAGTTGTGTCATTAGAAAACGATACATTACTACCTTTTCATTCAAGTAAAATTGAAAGAGTTGGAAATTTTATAGTTGCTGAAAATAATGAAGAGATATTGATTTATAACTTAGAATTTCAACCATTATTGAAATGTAAGGAATCTGAAGTGCTGTTTGATAAAACAAGTGGAAACATTGCGATTCACCACAATAATAAAGTAAGAATTTACTCTTCCGAATTTAAATTGATTGCTAAATGGAAAGCTGATAAGCGCTTGGAGATTTATCATGGAGGGGTTTTACTGTCAAAAAATGCGTCAGTAATTTATTCACAGAACGGAGAGTTAATTGGAGAAGAGCGAAATAACAAATCGGTTCAATTGAAAGGTTTGTATGTGTTAGTGGCTCAAACAAACGGACAAGTTGCAGTTTATGATAGTTATGGGAAAGTTTGTTTGGATGAAAAGGAAACACATAAAAAAGTCGCTTTCCATGGAGATAATAAATTTAGTTTTTACGAAAAAGAAAAAAAACAATGGGTATTGATTGATATCACAACTGGAATGGTAAAAAGAAGTTCGGGTAAATTTGTTGGGGATTTCAATTATGATTCGTTAATAGTTTATCAAGATAAACAAGGATATTTCTTTTTAGATGATTCTTTGGTTGATGCGTTTAATTCAAGTTTTGATTTTGCGACACCATTTAAAAAGTTTACGGCGATAGTACAAAAATCAAAAGGGTTTTCGATGATTGATAAAGAAGGAAAACACATTGCATTGCCAAATAAAGGAAAATTAACTTATTTAACAGAAAATTTAATTGAAGAAATTCAATTGCCAAGTTATACAATTATAAATTCAAAAGGGCAATTAAAATTACCAGCAAATTATTCAGCTATTCATGTGTTGGATAATGGAGTTATTCAGGCCATACAAGGAGACGATATTTTTTATATTAATTTAAACGGGGAACTATTGTTTTCATCTATGAAGAAAGACCTTTTTGTTGAAAAGTAGTTCTGTTTTCGAAAGATTTAACCGATATATTGTAAATTCGCGTTAAAATTAAGTTAATGAGAAAGTCAGTTCTACGTCTTAAATATTTTGTTGTTTTACTTTTTCTAGGGGTTGTATCACATGGGATTGCGCAACAAGAAACATCTGTTTTATTTATTGGAAACAGTTTTACTTTTTACAATTACATGCCAGGAATTTTAAAGGACATTGCTAATGCCAATGGAAAAACAATGCATGTTGATACAGCAGTCACTGGAGGTAAAGATTTAAAATTTCATTCGGGAAGGCAAAGAACCTATGAAATGATTAAATCAAAAAAATGGGATTACATTGTTTTACAGGGGCATAGCAATGAATTTGCGCAGCCAGATGGAAAAGTGGATACGTTAACCTTGCCATTTGCTAAAAGAATTATTGATAGTATTCGGTTGCATTCACCTTGTTCTCGTGTATTGTTTTACATGACATGGGGCTATAAAAACGGAAATCCAAAGTGGAAGGCGATTGCTCATTACGATTCCATGCAATTACGAATTGAACGACAATATTTACGTTTTGCAGATATGTTCAATGCTGGTGTTGTACCGGTGGGTATGGTTTGGAAAGAAGTCCGAGATTCTTATCCGATTATTAATTTGTACGATCCAGATAGATTTCACCCTATTTTGACAGGCTCTTATTTGTCTGCATGTACGTTCTACACTACAATTTTTGGCGAAACACCCTATAAAAACAAAGCAAAAGTAGTTATAGAACCTTTTCATCGTGAAGCGATTGAATTGGCAGCCACCAAAATTGTTTTAAATAATTTAGCACGTTGGAGGTATATACCGAAACAAAAATCAATTGAACCAGGGTTTGATATAATCATAAAAGACAAAACCCTGCAATTGGTTTCTAATGCCAAAAATTTCGATCAATTGGAATGGGATTTTGGAGATGGAATTCGTTCCATGGAATTAAATCCAAAACATTTATTTACTAATTCAGGTGAATATAAAATTCGACAAGAACTTTCTAGTTATTGTAAAAATGAAGTCCTAGAACGTACGATTACGGTGGATTGATTTTTTTATTGATTGCTTGTGATTTTTTATAATTTTGATTAGATTTATGTGAAATCTTTCTTCAATATATGTTATAGATTACAATAGCAGTGTTTTTTAGAGCTTTATTGGTAAAATGATTTTATATCTACGTCTTAATTATTAATCAAATTTTTTAAAATGAAAAATTATTTATTTGCTTTTATTTCTTGTTTGTTCGGTGTGTTCATTTTTGTAAACTGTACTAATAAAAAACAAGTTAGCGTTCCTAAAGAGAATGTAAATAAAAAACAAGAGGTCAAAACTGAAGAGTTAGAAGAATTAAAGATTGTCTTAAAATACTACTCTAAAAGAGATGTAGGCCTTGGAGATGAAATGTGTGATAGTAGAGTTATCATTTGTGTAAATCAGGATAATTGTACTGGTTTTGCTACCGATTGTTCCAATGAGTACGGATTATTTTCCTACTTCAATGGTAAGAAGACAAATAAAGGAATTATAGGAAATTACTTGTATTTTGACAATTGTGGAGGCAGTGGTGAAGGTCCAGAAATGTGTATGAACGAGTCTAAGTTTGATTTGATTTTTTCATCTGATTCAACTAAAGTAACTTTGAACAAAGAAGTTTTTTCATTATCAAATTTTAGTTTCAAATTAACTTCTTTCAATTCCAGTCTTTACGAATCATCTTCTATTACTTCTAAATTAGTATGTAAAAATCCGTCTGGACTTCAGTTAAAAGAAATTGGAGGGATTGAGAAACAGGGTGGTTTTTGGTATATTTGGTTAAAAGTGATGACAAAGAATGGAGAAGGTTGGGTGTTGGGAAATATTAATGTTAATTAGTTTTTTTTTAAATTATTTAGGATGAAGAGATTAATCTATTTTTTAAGTTTTTTTATTTTTATTGGTCTTGTAAGTTGCGGCGAGTCTGATTCGGAGCGCGCGTTAAGATTACAGAAAGAGAAACTTGCTTTAGTTCAAGCGGAGTTAGATCGAGTGAATGAGGAAAAACGCATTGCTGATTCGATTGCGGCAAGCACATTGACTATTTTAAAACAACCTATACATCCTATATCTGATAAAGAAATGATAAAATTGTACGGAATAACAACTAAAAGCTTAGGTAGTGATTTTATCAATTCTCAGAACCCTAGTTTAAAACCCAAGTTTTCAATTCTTGTTAGAAAATTTTATACCATTGGTAAAGATGAATTTGTTTTTTCTGTTTTGGGAATAACTAATCCGAATGATTTACATCTGTATACAGGAACAACAAGTGTAGCATTAATGAAATATTTTGATGGTTCATGGCAACTCCAGTCTATTAAGAAAGATTTGGGTGGAGGTTTTGGTTATGGTCAACCTGCAGAAATAGAAGGAGTTTATCAGTTTGGTAGGACAAATTTAGCTGTTAGTTTGGTTGGAGGATATGCTCAAAGTGGTATAGAAGAATCAAGCCGAGAATTAATAGGAGTTTTAGATCAATCAGTTGTGTCAATTTATCTTGTCGATAAGTCGTATAACAATGTAGCAAGTGTTGGTATGTTTGATGATTCGGAAAATTTTAAGGTTGAAAATCGCAGTTCAGAAATTTCATTCAAAAAGTCTGAAAACTCATATTATAAATTGGAACTAATTGCCAAATCATTTGGAAGAGTTGTAAAAACTTCGGTTTTAAATTTCGATGAAAGTAAGAAAAAGTATCTTTAGTCTTTCAAGCACCTAACAGCCAATCCACTTCCTTTATTGTAGCAAAAACTTTTTACTTGGATTGATTTAAACACTAAGTACCTAGTCCATGCAATTTTGGGCGAATAAGGAATTGTACTCCACCAATAGGCTCCGTCGTTAAGAAATTCAGATTTTGATTCAGTATATTTTAACCATCCTGTAGGTAAGGCACCAAACATGCCTTTAGGGCTAGTAACTAGTATAGAGTCTCCCCATAATTTTCCGTAACGCATTTTTGGAGCTGCCACTTCTTCACCACCAAGAAAATTGATTAATTTATTCCAGTCATCTTCGTTCGGAACATGGAATCCTTTCGGAGCAATGTTTCTAGGGTCAGTTATAGCATACCAATTATATAGTTTCCCAGTTCGAGCTCCATTTTTAGGATCTTGAAGAAAAAAACACCATGCAGGTTTTTTAGCTTTTGCAGCTTGTTCCCATTCTGTGATGGTTTTTGCATGGAAAATAGAATCACCATTTCTAAATGTTACTACATCTAAATTTTTTGTCATCCATGCTTGTGATCCAATTTTTACAGTCGGTATTTCGATAGTTGTAGATAACTTTGAAATATCAGTATCTTTTTTAGTAGCACTAGTTTGAGAGTTATTTTGTCCATAGCAAATTATGTAGAGAGGTAATAATAGGGAAATTAATTTTAGTCTCAACATGGGTTATAATTAAATGAATTTAAAGGTAATCTTTATATTTAATTATAAAATTCGTGAATTGTTATTTTTTGAACGTTTGAGTATTCATAACATTTGGGTTGATTCGGAGAAAAGAAAATGGTTACACAGAAGTTTACCCCGATAGGCCTAAAAACAATAAAACCTCTTGAAAATCAAGAGGTTTCTTTTTTTTTTTTCAGTAATCCCGCTGGGAAGCTGTTCGCAGTTCCTATGCGAAGAAAACATCCTTTTTCAGTTAATCCATATTTCTTTTTGAAATAAGGTTTTTCGCTACCACTTGCTACAATGATTTTAATAATTTCTTTACCTTCAACAACTTCTGATACTACATCAAATAAACCCATTGCGGATGGTGAAATATTGTGTTTAATATGATCTTTAATTTTAAGCATATCACCATCCATATCTGATACACCTAAAATGTGACCATTTTTATCAATCCCAATGAAAATAACACCCCCTTCAACATAATTTAAAAAAGCAACTACTTCTTTTCCTAAATCTAAATCTTTCGTCAATTCGAGTTTATATTCAATACGATTGGTCTCCATCTACAGTATGTATTTTAGAATAAATGTAAGCAAAATTATCAATTGATAATTAAAGTGAACTATTGGATAACAATAATTATTGAAATCATAAAGTATTCAATACGAGCTTTTATTTTTAAATCAAAAACGCTTATGAGAACACTTACATTTTTGATTTTATTAGTTATTAGCTATGGATTATTTGCTCAATTAGAATTGCCGAAATACGATGCCGATGATACGATTATTCGACATCGAGGGTATACACTTTCGTATAATTCTAAATACAAACAAGCGAATTGGGTGGCTTATTTATTGACACATGAAGAGACAGTAAAACGTTTTCAACGAGGTGAGTTTTTTGCAGCCGACCCGATGATACCAGGAACGGATTTTTCGATTGATTATCAAAAATCAGGATATGACCGTGGACATTTGGCACCTGCTGCAGATATGGGGTACTCGATGGAAACAATGGTACAATCTTTCTTTTATTCGAATATGTCTCCGCAAGTTCCTCGTTTTAATCGTGGGGTTTGGAAAAAGTGGAGTAATGGACAAAATAGTGCCTGTTTATTTTTGATGATTTGGTGCATGAATTTTAATTGTTTCTACTTTTCTGCCATCAAACAAAACGGACTCAAGCTCTGCTGGAGAGCAACTTGATAGGGATAGTTTGTAAACGACAAAAAAATGTCTAATCGGTGGGTTATTAAATTGGCTCACCGATATTTTTTTAGAGTTCCTATGCCTTAAAAAACTCATCTATAAACTTCTTCTTTCTTTCAATTGAAAGCCCGTTATGATTTCTAAGTTTATTTTTCAAATCGGCAAAATGACCATCTATTGCATTTGTTGTTTTGGGTATTTTTAACTCAGGATAGTCATACCAAGTGAATAGCCAAGGCATATTAGTGATAAGACTTCTGTAAGCGCTTCTGAGCTTTTTATGTACGTATCTTTTTCTTCCTTTCTCGTCTATTTTTCGTTCATTAAGAAAGTCTTCCCATTTTGAGTACCATTCACTTACCCCTCCTTGAAAACTCTCCTTATCTGTGCTTTTTAGTAATAAGACCAAATCCCACAACTCTTTGCTAGCTTGCATTTTAGGTTTTTTGGTAAGATACCGTCTTATTATTGCAACTTGATGAAAATTACACATCTGAATAGGGATGTCATTACTGAACAACTGAAATAATCCTTTTCTACCATCACAAATAATACTTTGGATTTTTATTCCTCTTCTTGTAATTTCTTCAATCCCATTCAAGTACAAAATATTGGTTTCTTGTTTAACATACTGTTTAAAAAGAATAGATCCTGTATTACTATCTTTAAAAACCATTAGACCTAATTTTCTTCCAAAATAGGTCGTATCCATTAGAACATTTGCGGTTTTTGGAAAGGTTGTGTTCGGAACTGGTTGTATTGAATCTATTTTTCTTTGAATTGTTTTCATAGAGCAATGATAGTATGCAGCTAATTGGGAATAGGTTTGTTTTCCTTCGGTGTATTGACGCCAAATTATAACAGCATCTAATCGTATTCCTCCCTGGAAAGTTTTGCCACAAGAGGCACATTTGTAGCGCTGAATGTTGTTTTGAAAACCTTTTTTGGTCAATATTTTACAACCACAGTAAAAGCAGTTTTTTTAGTCATAAGTAATAAATGGCTGCAAGTTAATATCAATAATACTTTCAGAGGTTTTTAGGCACTATTTTGTCCATTAACCCCAAAATAATGAAAGAAATAGTGCCAAAAGCACTCTAAATTGATTGAAAAATGAAAAAAAACAATTGAAATATGAGCCGAAAATTTAAAAAATCAATTCTAAAAATGGGTTTTTTGAATTATTAAAAT
>Ga0247722_10001034_pt1 | contig 15887 bp, 12 predicted proteins | sample MSEWelMarce3H_FC_FD_189094 | JGI IMG/M metagenome (GOLD analysis project Ga0247722, IMG submission 189094) | Subsurface sediment microbial communities from gas well in West Virginia, United States - MSEEL Well Study Marcellus 3H_FC | ecosystem: Environmental > Terrestrial > Deep subsurface >... | reverse complement strand
CATGCCTTTGCTACGTTCCCGTCCTGGAGGAGTATGAAGGAGCTAGTCGTAAAAGACTTACCCAATGCAAAAGTACTATTTTTTTTGAAAGTAAAAAGAGAAATTTAAAAAATAAAATAAGTTGGTAGATTCAATAGGTTCAAAGATTAAATTTGTCTTAAAGATTTATAAGAGGATTCAATGGCTGATTTATTACAAAAAGACAGAAATTACGTGTGGCATCCTTTCACACAAATGCAAACTGCACCAGATCCATTGGTAATTGTTAAAGCAGATGGAGCAACATTATATACAGCAGATGGGAAAGAATTTTTGGATTGTAATTCTTCTTGGTGGGTGACTTTACATGGTCATAATCAGCCATATTTAAAGCAGGCGTTGCTGAATCAGTTTGAACAGATAGATCACGTTATTTTTGCTGGAGCTACACATCCTAAAGCAATCGAATTGGCTGAAAGAGTTGTTGGGTTGTTACCTGATAATTTCCGAAAAGTGTTTTTTTCTGACGATGGATCTACCTCTGTAGAAGTTGCCATTAAAATGGTTTTTCAATTTTGGCACAATCAATCCATTGATAAAAAAAGAATTGTAGCTCTGGAAGGAGCTTATCATGGTGATACCTTTGGTGCGATGTCTATTTCTCAAAGAGGATATTTCAATGCACCTTTTGAACATTTATTTTTTGAGGTTGATTATCTGCCATTTCCATATAAACAAAAAGAGGAGGAGGTATTGATAGCTGCAGAAAAATTATTTGTTTCTGATGAATGTGCTGCAATTATAGTTGAACCTTTGGTGCAGGGTTCCGCAGGAATGATGATGTATAGCCCCTCTTTTTTAGAACGTTTGGTTGCTCTTGCAAAAGCGAATCAGGTATTGGTTATTTTTGATGAAGTCATGACTGGATGGGGGAGAACTGGTAAGTTATTCGCAATGAATTACATTGATTCAACTCCAGATATCGTTTGTTTATCAAAAGGATTGACTGGTGGCGTGCTTCCTCTAGGACTTACAGTGGCAACTGAGGCAATCTACACTGCTTTTTTGTCTCCAATAAAAACGAAAGCTTTGTTACATGGACATTCTTTTACAGGAAATGCGCTAGCATGTGCCGTGGCTTGTGCCAATATAGATTTGATAGAGGCCACTTCTTTCAAAGAAAGTATAAATCGTATAGCTGAACAGCATGCTGCCTTTAGTGATTCTCTCAAAGATCACCCAAAAGTGCAAGAAGTTCGTCAAATGGGAACAATTATCGCGGTAGAAATTAAAGTTTCTGGGTCTTCGTCCTATTTTGCTGAAATTAGAGATATAGCTTATCAATATTTTATCTCTAATGGTTTGTTGATTAGACCTTTGGGTAATATTGTGTTTTTAAATCCTCCTTATTGTGTGACTAATGAAGAATTATCAAGAATGTATGATGGGATACGAGGATTATTGAGTCATATTGAATAATTATAGTTCTAAAAACTGATTCTACTACAAAGCCCCTCTTAACAAAGCTTATTGAAATGATTAAATTCCTCCAAAGATTTAATAAAATCAATGGTTTTAGGATTAAATTATTATATTTAGTAAAATCTTCAATTGAAAAGTGATTGTTTGAAGATCAATTTACGAAGTATGTTAGGTGCGCAATATGTAAGAAAAAGTTTGTTTTTTATTCGGTCTTTTTTTCCGTTACAACTTCTTTTTGGGCACTTAAAATACAATCTTTTTGCAACTTCTTTTTGGATCCTGCTTTTTTTGATTGTTTCTGATAATTTGGGCTTTCATTATGGAATTCCTTTTCTTTTTTACTCTCCGGAATACAATGGTGAAATAGGTATTGTTTCTTTTGGATTATTAGGTTTCGCATTTGGTGGGTTTTCGGCTGCATTTAATACATACAGTTACATGAAAATGGGGAATAAATACCCCTTTTTAGCCACTTTATCACGTCCTTTTTTACTGTTTTCCTTGAATAATGCCATTATTCCGTTGGTTTTTAATTGTTTTTTCATTTATCGGTTTTCGACTTTTCAATTAACTGAAGAGTTTGCAACTTCAGCAGAAGTGTATAAATATGTGTTTTCGTATCTTGTTGGTTTTACACTTTTTATCGTTTTAACGATACTTTATTTTTTTCCAGTTAATCGAAATGTATTTAAGTTACTTGGAGAAGTAATTTCAGTAGATGAGGAAGAAAATTCAGGCTCATTTATGCACAATAAGATTGATTGGTCGCATTATTTTAGCTACCAAAAAGACCGTATTTATATTTATTTGTTTTCTATTTACAAACTACGAAAAAGTCGTTCGATCAAGCATTATGATAAAGAGTTGCTCAAATCGGTACTTTCAAAGACAAAAATCAATTCCTCTTTTTTTGAGATTGTTACAATCATCGCATTTATAGTTTTAGGTTTATTACGAGATACTCCTTTGTTTGAGGTTCCAGCTGCAATGAGTTTTGTTACGTTGCTTACTATTATATTGATGTTATTCAGTGCATTACGTTCATGGGTAGGGTATTGGTCAAATGTTATTTTTATAGGGGTGTTATTGGTAATGAATCATATGAGTTTGAATACCGATTTCTTCCAATACAAGAGTTATGCTTATGGATTAAATTATGCTCCTGAAAAAGCAGTACCTTTTAATATAGAATCTATTAGTGAACTTAATTTATCTGCGAAAGAAGTTAATGGGGCTAAAAAATCGTATGAACAGACTCTGAATCACTGGAAACAACAAACAGGACAACAAGCTCCAAAAATGATTTTTATTTTAACTTCTGGAGGCGGTTCAAGGAGTGCTTTGTGGACTTTTTCTGTATTGCAACAAGTGGAGACACGTTTAAAAGGTGAGTTGTTTAAACATGTTCATTTAATTTCTGGAGCGTCAGGAGGGATGTTGGGTGCAGCGTATTACAGAGGTTTGGTTTTGAAAGATCGAACACAACACACACAATTAAGTTCAAAAGAGAAGTATACAAAAAACATGTCGAAAGATTTACTCAATAAATTAATTTTTTCGGCTTATTCGAACGATATTTTTTATCGAATGAAATTTAATAAATACGGTAATACCTATACAAAAGATCGCGGTTATGCATTTGAACAACAGTTGCATTCAAATACAGAACACATCTTGGATGTGCCTTTAGGTGAGTACAAGAAACCAGAAAAAAACGCAGATATTCCAACAATGATTTTTACTCCTACCATTATTGACAATGGTAGACGATTATTAATTTCTTCACAGAATTTATCTTTTCTATGTCAACCTAAAAACACGTTGAAAGGAATAACAAATTCTCATGAATATGTTGATTTCCAGTCTTTTTTTAAGTCAAATGTTCCTGACAGCTTGCGTTTTGGAACTGTTTTGAGAATGAATGCAACTTTTCCCTTTGTGTTGCCTATGGTTTCGTTACCGACCAAACCTTCTGTTCACATCATGGATGCTGGATTGAGAGATAATTATGGAACCAAAGTGATGATTGATTTTATTTATTCCATGCGTGATTGGATCAAACGAAATACATCGGGGGTTATTGTACTTCAGATTAGAGATACTAAAAGAATGTTGCGTGGTGATATCGTTCGAAATGTTTCTATGATGCAAAAATTCACATTGCCTTTTGGAAACATGTACGACAATTTTCCTAAAACCCAAGATTTCGACCAAGAACAACTGATGAATGTTTCTCTGCAAAATTTAGGATTTCCGGTTAACTATATTTCATTTAACTTATTGGAAGAGCAGAAAAAACGTATTTCATTGTCGTGGCATTTGACTTCACAAGAAAAAGCGCGTGTAAAGAAAGCTTTTTATAGTAGAGGAAACAAATATGCGATGTATGAATTGACAAGGTTGTTGCGTTCGAAATGAAGAATACTCATTGAATGAGCATCTTTTCTTGCTTAAAATCAATAGTGGTATCATAGAATTCTATTTTACCCAATTTAAATAAATTAAGACCTTTGCGAAAGGCTTAACTCATCGTTGAATAAAATTTTTAACAGCTTCATTTACAATAGTAATCCATTGAAATAGTTAAGTTTATTAATTTTTTTTGCATCTCGATTTATAACTCTAGTAAAGGGACTTATCGTTTAATCATCTATTGAATAGGTGATGGAAGTTTAAATTCATAAAACAAAAAAAGGCGCTAAACAATTTAGCGCCTTTTTTTGAAGTCAGATGTTTTATTGCCCTTTTTCTAGTTTTTCCATTTCTTCATTGAAAATCTTTTCAAACTTCATTTTGTCGTATTCTAACTTTAAAGCTTCATTTTTTGATATTTTATTTGACATTCCTTCAAGTATTCCAGATTTATTTATCTCTACAGCAATGTAGTATGTGTAGCTTCCATTTACTTCTTTAAAAAGTTTTTCACCTATTACACTTACATTTTGCATGTTAAGATTAACTACATCTCGTATTTCTTGATCTGATTTATTTTGAAACTCTTGTTTGTCATTGATTGTAACCTCATCTGAAAAACTCAAAATAACTTTCTTTAAGGTAGAATTAATTGAACTTGAAAGTATTGACTTTGCATTTAATAAGCTTTTATCTTTTGAAAAAGATAAATCTCTGCTAGTTGCAGTACCAATTGATCTAAAATAATCTTTGTTTGTTTGATAATCTTTGCTTTCAAATGGTAATTTCATTTCAACAGCTCCAGTTTCTTGCTGAATAGTTTTAGTAGATTTACAACCAGTTAATAATGCTATTGAGCATGCAGCGATTAAATAAATTTTTTTCATAGTTTTAAATAAATTTGTTTGTTGATTATTGTATGAAAGTTTTCTTGAAACTTTCATTTTTTAAATATACTAATGTTTTGGTGATTATTTCATTCGATTTATAAAAAAAAAAGTTTGAAAACTTTAAAATTATTTTTGTGTAATTACAATTGGGTGAATACTTAGGTATTTGTCTTCTGGTTCTATTTTCATGATCCAATCGTATATTTTACCTTCATCGGTAACTGTAAAAAATCCTTCTTCATCTTTAGTAACATCTGTAAATTCAATCGGTTTTTTAGTTAGTAGCAAAATTATTTTTCCTTGCTCAAATGGTTTATCCGTACTTGGGGAAATATAGTCGATTGTTCGTGTCGATTTTTCAGAAAGTTTTTTATCCTTTAAAAAACGATAGGTTTTACCTTTGTTTACATTTTCAGCAGGATAAAGTATTTGAGCTTCTTTTGAATCAATATAGAAGATTTTTAAGTAAGAATCTATATTAGGTGTAATGTTCAATTCTATGTTCTCTTTATCAGAAGTGTAAGTGTGTTTTATACCTTCTATCCGTGCTGAGAAATTTGGGTCGGGATTAGAATGGTATTGCATTACTTTTGCTTTTATCGTAAATTCGATGTAATAATTTTTATCTTTTTCATTATAGTTTTTAGTTGGTTCTTTAATGTATTCCCAATCTAAAATTTTCCCGTTAATGTTTAAGATAATTTCTTTATTATATTTTTCATCAAATGCATCGTTTGATTCTGATTTTGAAAGAATTTCAAAAGACTGGATGTTTTCAGAAATGTGCCCTTTTCTAAGAGCTTCTATTTTAGCAAGGTTTAATGCTTTTTGAACTTCTTGATTGTAGGTGCTGTTATCGTTTAATAGGTGAGAGAAGTTTACCTCCACGGTTTCTTGTGAAAATAATTGGTGAATAAATAATAACCCAAAAATTAGTGTTTTTTTCATGAATCAAAGATGTATGTAAGTGTAATCAATTCAAATTCGTATGTGAATTACTCTCCAATTTTCCAATTTCCCCACTGTTCAGAAATGGTTTCACTGAATAAAATTTTTGGATCTTGTGATTTTTGGTTGATGCGTAAACTTTCAATGGATACTTTTTCAATGGTCGTATTGAAGAGGTCGTTGTAAGAAATGTTTCCTTTTTTGTCTTGGATGTTTTTCAATAATTGGTAAGTGAACATTCCATGTTTTTTGTCTCTGAATGGCAATGCAGATTGTTCTTCACTTGTAGCTGAAAGCACAACAATGTTCCCTGTGATTGGTTGTGTTTTTGGTTTTATTTTCATGGCACGAGCGGCTAACAAACCTGCATCACGTCCACCACCACTAAAGCACGCATCTAAGAAAAATGTAGCTTTCAATGGATTGGAACTCGAAATAGTAGTGTATAAATCAAATAAGTTGATTGCATTGGATAAGTTGGTGGCGTTGACATCTACTGGAACTAAATAAGGGATTTTAGTTATTTCGTCTGGTTGTCCATGCCCAGCATAGTAAAAGATTAATTCGCCTTTTCCATACATTTTATTGAGTAGTTGAGCAATTAAATTGATTTTCTGACTCATTTCTCCTGCGGTCGCGTTGGTTAAGTAGAACAAGTTGTTTTCATTGATTCCAAAGGATTGAATGCAATATTCTTTAAATACTTGTGCGTCGTTAATTGCAAAAGCAACGTTGCTTTCTGAATTTAAACCCGATTGACGACTGGAGTAATCTTCGTTGCCAATAACTAACGCAATTCTATTGGCGTTTTTCACGGGGCTTACAGGAATGTTTTTATCAATATCAGCAGAAAGTGAAGCTCGTTCAATGTCGACTTTTTTATCTTGTTGTGTGCTTGTTATGTTCACAATGGTTGCGCCTTTTGTTTTACCATTGATTGCAATACTAGCCGTTTGATCAGTAGCAAATCGTCCGAATTTCTCAGAAAGATCGATTGCAATGTTCAATGAAGGTGCAGTGTATTTTTTTGTTGCGATGAATTCGAAAATGTATTCCTTACTTTCACCTGGTTGTAGGGTTCCAATGGGAAATTTTTCATCTCCATTTGCAACGATGTCTGAAGGATACGTAAAAGTTAGTTGTATTTTTTCACCGGTTCCTTGACCAGTATTTTGAATCAAGGCTTTTAGTTGTAATGGTTTCCCTAAACTGATTTGACCATCATCGCTCAAAAAAGAGTAATCTACGACCTCGATTTTAGGACTGTCAAATGCTTTTGTAGAAACGTTGATGGCAATTGGATCTGGTTGTAGTCCTGTTTTTTCAGTGAATTCAATTTGCAAGTTGGCAGTTCCAGTTACCAAGTCCATCGTTCCTTTCAAAGGAATTTCATAAGTTTGAGAGGTGTTTGGAGCTAGGTTTCCGATGGAAAGAGCTGATGTTAAATTGATGCCTTTTATTTCAATAGATTTATTATTTAGGTTAGCGATTAAGGAGCGAGCACTCCCTTTTCCTTTGTTGGAAATTTTAAAAGTGATTTTACACGATTCATTGGCATCAATGCGGTTGTTATTGTTCTCGTCAATAAATGCGATGTCACTCGCAAATAAGAGAGGAGGCATTGGTTTTTCAATGAGAAGTTCGTTGCCAAAATCTACACTTTTAACTTCTCCTTTGTTTTTTTGTGCGTTAACAGCAATGGTAAGGAGTAGAAATAAGAACAATAATTTTGTTTTCATAGTAGCACTTGTTTTGAGTTCAAAAATAGGCAAATTGTATCTTTTAAAAAGGTATAATTGCATTTAAATTACTTAATTTTATCTAATTTAGTGAAAAATACGTTTACATTTCGTTTATGAAGTACCTTATTTCAAGTTTTTTTCTTTTGTTTTTAAGTGTCTTTACTGTTAATGCTCAAACCCTTTCTAACATTGATTTTTTTGCAGAAGGGAAAAAAGTAATCATCACCTACGATTTATCTGACTGCGAACCAGGAGAATTTTACGATGTCACGTTGAATTTTGTTGAACAAAGCACATTGAAAGTTACCGTTCCTAAAACGATTTTTGGAGACATCAAAAAGATAACCTGTGGTTCAAAGCGCATTGTATGGGACATTGGCGCGGATGTAAGCACGCTTTCAGGAAGATTTTACCCTGAACTAGAGGCGAAAAAGGCTGACAAAACTACTATCACTGACATAGAAGGTGTTAGTTATGAAGTAGTAAAAATTGGAAATCAAGTTTGGATGGCGGAGAACTTAAAAACAACCAAGTATAATGATGGTAAAACGATACCAAATGTAACGAAAAGAAAGAAATGGTCAAACTTAACCAGAGGCGCATGGTGTTATTACGATAATAATGCAGATAATAATGAAAAATACGGTAAATTATACAATTGGTATGCGGTTAGCAAAACAACGAATGGCAATAGAAATGTTTGCCCAACAGGATGGCACGTTCCTTCAGACGCTGAATGGACTGTTTTAACAGAGTATTTGGGTGGTGAATATTGTGCAGGAGGTAAAATGCAAGCGGTAGGCACTACGAGCTGGAAGGGCTCAAATACAGAAACTACTAATACATCATTGTATACTGGTCTTCCGGGAGGTTACCGCAACGTCAATGGAAATTACGTCGACATTGGCAACGTCGGTGTCTGGTGGAGTTCGACAGAGGACTATAATGGCAGTGCTTGGTCCCGCCACCTGTACAACTCCAAAGGGCGAGCATACAGATTCAACCGCATTTGGAGATACGGGGTCTCTGTTAGGTGTATGAGGGATTAAGCGATATGACGTTGACTATTTTAAAAGAGGCTAATTTAGCTCGGAAGAGTTTTTCGGTTTTGTCTCGAGCGAAGTCATCGAGCCGTGAAATCATGAACGTGCGAGAAGGCAAAGCGAGTCAAAACTTCATACTCTAATTTGAAACTAACTCAGAATTCTATAGTTTTACGTACTTAATTTACTTTCATAAAATGTTTAAGTTTATCTTTTTATTGAGTTGTTTCTTTTTAACGAGTGTTTTTGCTCAAACACTTTCCAATATTGATTTTTTTGCAGAAGGGAAAAGAGTAATCATTACCTATGATTTATCCGATTGCGAACCAGGAGAATTTTACGATGTAAGCACATTGAAAGTGACTTTTCCAAAAACCATTTCTGGTGATATTAAAAATATAACCTGTGGTTCAAAACGAATTGCGTGGGACATTGGCGCAGATGTAAGCACGCTTTCTGGGATGTTTTACCCTGAACTAGAGGTGAAAAAGGTAGACAACTCTTTTGTTTCTGATATTGATGGAAACACCTATAAAACAGTTCAAATTGGAACACAAGTTTGGATGGCAGAGAACTTAAAAACAGCTAAGTACAACGATGGTACAATGATTCCAGAAATAACTGATAATAATCAATGGTCAAACTTTACCTACAGCGCATGGTGTTATTACGATAATCATTCAGCTAACAATGCTAAATACGGTAAACTATACAATTGGTATTCGGTGAGCAAAAAAAACAATAGAAATAAAAATGTTTGCCCAACAGGATGGCATGTACCTACAGACGCCGTGAGGTAACGAACGAGCGAGAAGGCGAAGCGAGCCAAACTTCATACTCTAATTTGAAACTAATTCAGAATTATTTAGTTTTACGTACTTAATTTACTTTCATAAAATGTTTAAGTTTATCTTTTTATTGAGTTGTTTCTTTTTAACGAGTGTTTTTGCCCAAACCCTTACTAACATTGATTTTTTTGCAGAAGGAAAAAAAGTTGTGATTACTTACGATTTATCCGATTGCGAACCAGGAGAATTTTACGATGTTACATTGAATTTTGTGGAACAAAGCACGCTGAAAGTGACTGTTCCGAAAACCATTTCTGGAGACGTTAAAAAGATAACCTGTGGTTCAAAGCGCATTGTATGGGACATTGGCGCGGATGTAAGCACGCTTTCAGGAAGATTTTACCCTGAACTAGAGGCGAAAAAGGCTGACAAAACTACTGTCACTGACATAGAAGGGAATAGTTATGAAGTAGTAAAAATTGGAAATCAAGTTTGGATGGCGGAGAACTTAAAAACAACCAAGTATAACGATGGTACAATAATTCCAAACATAACTTATGATAATCAATGGTCAAACTTAACTACAGGAGCATGGGCTTTTTACAATAACGATGCATCCCATAATGCTAAATACGGTAAACTGTACAATTGGTATGCCGTAAGCAAAACAACCAATGGTAATAAAAATATCTGTCCAACTGGATGGCATGTGCCTAAAGACGATGAATGGAAAGTTTTAATAGGCTATTTAGTCGGCGAAAGCATTGCAGGAGGTAAATTGAAAGAAATAGGTACTACGAACTGGAAAAGCCCAAATTCAAATGCCACTAATATATCATTATTTACTGGTCTTCCGGGCGGTCACCGCAGCAATGTTGGTAGTTACGTCTATATTGGCAACTACGGATACTGGTGGAGTTCTTCGGAGAATGATAAAGACGGTGCCTGGGTCCGCTACCTGTTCAACTACGATGGTGGTGCTTACAGAAACGATCGCTCTAAGAAGAATGGGTTCTCTGTTAGGTGCCTCAGGGATTAAGCAATATGACGTTGACCCTTTGACTCTTTGAAAGTAGTTAATAGTGTTCGGTTCTGCCGTGAGGTAACGAACGTGCGAGAAGGCGAAGCGAGCCAAATCTTCACTCTCCAATTTGAAACTAACTCAGAATTCTTTAGCTTTACGTACTTATTTTACTTTCATAAAATGTTCAAGTTTATCTTTTTATTGAGTTGTTTCTTTTTAACGAGAGTTTTTGCCCAAACCCTTTCCAACATTGATTTTTTTGCAGAAGCTAAAAAAGTAGTGATTACTTATGATTTATCCGATTGCGAACCAGGTGAATTTTACGATGTAACTTTGAATTTTGTGGAACAAAGCACGTTGAAAGTGACCGTTCCAAAAACCATTTCTGGCGAGATTAAAAAAGTTACTTGTGGTTCTAAGCGCATTGTGTGGGACATTGGCGCAGATGTAAGCACGCTTTCTGGTAGGCTTTACCCTGAACTAGAGGTGGTGAAAGCGAAAAAATTCCCCATTGATATAGAATTTGTTAACATTCCTGCTGGAACTTTTACGATGGGCAGCCCAAGCAGTGAGGTTGATAGAAGTTCTAATGAACAACAACACCAAGTTACCTTAACAGCTTTTAAGATGAGTAAGAACGAAATCACCTTTGCGCAGTACGATGCCTTTTGTGATGCCACAGGAAGAACTAAACCAGATGATAATAGCTGGGGAAGGGGAAACAGACCTGTTGTCAATGTGTCTTGGGAGGATGCGAAAGCATTTTCCGAATGGATGGGGTGTAAATTGCCTACCGAAGCAGAGTGGGAGTTCGCGTGTAGAGCAGGAACATTAACACCTTTTAATTCAGGTAACAATTTGACTACTTTTCAGGCAAATTATCATGGGAATTTCCCATATATAAATTATGAAAAAGGTATTTATTTAGGAAGAACACAACCTGTAGGTAGTTACGATTCTAATAAGTGGGGACTGAACGATATGCATGGAAATGTAAGAGAATGGTGTTCTGACAACTATAATTTAAATATTGCTACAAGAAGTAAAAAAGTTGAATATAAAGTTATAAGAGGTGGTGGTTGGAATAATGACGCTCAAGATTGTAGATCGGCTTACAGAAATAATTTTAAATCAATCGATTCAAACTTTAACCTCGGCTTCCGCATTGTTGCTCCTTAGTCTTTTGTTAAGTTATTGGTTATTATTTTAAAAGGTGGGTCGAGCTTGTGAGTAGAAGAGGATTTTTTTACAAAACATTTTTTTTAATGCTCAATATTCTTAAATTCATAATAATTAAAATTATGTTTCAAATGATAACGCGCGTATTTATTTTTTTGATGGGGTTTGGTTCGTTTAGTTTTACGCAAATAGCTCCTAAAATTGACTTTGAGTTTGTTGTTGTGCCTGCAGGAACATTTACCATGGGGTCTGTTGATAAAGGTTCTTTAATTTCAGAGGAATATGAATTTCAAGAAGTTGATGGAGCTGATGTTGAAATTAGACATAAAGTCACGCTAAGTTCCTTCAAAATCAGTAAAAAAGAAGTTACTTTTGCTCAATACGACAAGTTTTGCGAAGCAACTGGTCGAAAAAAGCCAAGTGATGAAGGATGGGGTAGAGGGAATCGACCAGTAATTAACGTAACATGGCAAGATGCTAAAGACTTTTCAGATTGGGCGGGTGTTCGATTGCCAACAGAAGCTGAATGGGAATACGCCAGCAGAGCAGGAACAAAATCACTATTTAATACTGGAAATGATTTAACTTCGGAACAAGCAAATATTAACGGAATTGATTATGAAACAGGTGTTATGGGTACCTATTTAGAGAAAACACAACCAGTGGGAAGTTATCCTTCCAATGTATGGGGTTTGTATGATATGCACGGGAATGTGAGTGAATGGTGTAGTGATTTTTTTGGTGATTATGCTGTTGGTCATCAAGTAAATCCTAAAGGTACAAGTGAGGATAATGAGCATGTGAACAGAGGAGGTTGTTGGAATAGTCGTGCATTAGACTGTAGATCTGCATTTCGACTAGGAAGAAGAGAAGGAAAAGAAATTGGATTTCGAGTGGTTGGGTTATAACTAAGCTCTGTAAAAAAAAATAAAAAGTTTTGTTTTATTATTTTTGATTTACAGCTGTTTTTCAAATTTTTTATAAAGTAATTTACTTGCTTTTGATAATTACAATTGTTAAATTCAAAAAAAAGTTTCTAGATTATGAAATGGTGTGTATTTTTTATTTGCAATCTGTTTTTTCATTTCGGATTTAATCAGGTCTCTGGAGAAATTCAAATTGAGTTTGTAGATATACCTGGAGGATCCTTTCTCATGGGAAGTCCTATTGAAGAAGTCGGAAGAGAAGTTGATGAATTAGAGCATTATGTTACATTGTCTCCTTTTCAAATGAGTAAAAATAGGATTACATTTGATCAGTATGACGCCTTTTGCAAAGCTACAGGACATAAAAAACCAAGTGATTTTATTTTTGTCAATGGTGTTGGGATGACTGAATTTAAAACATGTAGACTACGAAGAGGAGATAATTCTGTTGTAAATATTAATTGGGAAGATGCTAATACATTTGCGAAATGGTTGGGGTGCAGACTGCCAACAGAGGCTGAATGGGAATATGTTTGCAAGAAAGTAAAGGCTGTTACTTATTCAGATGATTCTAATACTTTAGGCTTACTCAATTTTGATAATAGAATATCAGAGTGGTGTAGTGATTGGTATGGTGAATATAAGTCAGGTCAACAGCTTAATCCACAAGGTGCTGAACCTGATGCTCATGTTGTTATGAGAGGAAGTAACAGATGTGCTGCTCGGTTACATTATTTTGAAACTTATAAATATGAGGATTTAGGTTTAAGATTAGTAAGAGATGTTGACTTGGGTACTAAACTCGTTTCAAAAAAGATTCCACTTAGAATAGATGAAGATAGATCACAAACAGTTCTTAAAAGTATACAATTTATTGATGTTCCAAAAGGGAATTTTATGATGGGTAGTTCCGTAGATGAGATGGGGCATTTTGACAATGAGACACAACATGAGGTAGGTGTATCTGCATTTAGGATGAGTAAATTTGAAATTACTTTTGAGCAATATGATGCATTTTGTGAAGCAACTGGTAGAGTAAAACCAGAAGCAAATGGAGAAGATCGATTAGGTAGTTTACCTGTTGTTAATGTGAAATGGGATGATGCTGTAGCGTTTTGCGAATGGATTGATTGCAGATTGCCTACCGAAGCTGAGTGGGAGTATGCATGTAGGACTGGTAATCAAACACCTTTTAATACCGGTTATGAATTAAACGCTAAGTTAGCAAATACAGATGGAGTTTTCGTAAACACTTATCCTGAAGAGTATCAAGGTAGTTATTTAGGAAATCTTGAGAAAGTAGGTAGCTATCCGCCAAATAAATGGGGTTTTCATGATATGCATGGAAATGCTTGGGAATATTGTTTAGATAATTTTGGTGATTATTCTGTTAAATATCAACTTGATCCATTAAATCAAGATTATTCTGATCAGAAAGTGATAAGAGGTGGAGCATACGGGTATAATACACGTTATTGTAGGTCTGCTTTCAGGGGACAGATTGAAAGTCAAAGTTTTGGTCCTAATATCGGTTTTCGAGTTGTCATGCCACTTGAATGTAAATAATAAGTATTTAAGTCTACAAACTTTATTGTGATAAATTTTCATATCATCAATTCAAAATAGGATTAATAATTACTTAATTTTTAACTTTACACCGATGTAAATTGAAGTTTTACTTTTATTAAAAAAAGCTTCAATTCAAATTTGAAAAAAGCAATTAATGAAGAGTACAAGCAAAACATTTTCCCGAAATGGAATGACTGAAAGTTTAGATACAGTTGTTGTAAAAGAATTGGAGTTCAATCAAGGGAAAATAGTGGTTTTCAGTTGTGTTAGTGCTGCTGAACAATTGAATTTTGCGGAATTTGCAACCGAAACGATACTTAAAAGCCTTCCGATAAGAATAACGGATAATTTTTTCACCGCATTACCTTCTTGTTTTGAGGAAGTTAATCAATCTTTACTTGATAAACATCTTCAAACAGGAGTGAGTATGGTTGTAATGCTTGAGCAGAATGGAGAGTGTTATTTAGGTTGGGTTGGAGAGGTAGGTGTTTTACTACGCACAGAAGAGCAATTACAATTAATGTCTGAAGGTCAAACATTGGAAGAAATGTTGGATGCTGCAGATTTGGAATCTGATGAAGTACACCACCAACTATTTGAATTACAAAGAAAAAAAATAGCATTGGGAGTGGAAGCTCATTTAGGTGCTGCAATTAAAACGCTATTACTTCATCCCAAAAAAGGAGATTTTATACTTTTTGCGACAAAAAATTTGCAAGACCAATTATTGGATTCAGAGCTTGAAGGAGTAACAGATGTAGTGCAATTGTCTATTTTACTGCAGACACTATTAATTGAAGCATCAATAAATTCTCCGACTAAATCTTATGCATGTACTACCGTTTATATTGATGAAAGCGAACATGCTGTTTCAACAACTGAGCATTTATTTTCAGAAGTAAGTTCATTTTCTGACAATAAGGTAGAACAAATTGCGAATGAAGTAGTCACATCCGAAGTGATAGAAATTGAGAATTCTTCCAACATGAAATTTTATGTTTTAGGAATTGTTATTACGTTTTTGGTCAGTTTTGGTGTGATAGTATTACTCGGGGGTACTAAGAAATCGATTGAAAATAAATTGATTACCACCATGCGGTTGGAGGAGTTACTCGACGCAACTATGAGCGAACAACTGCTACATTCCAAAAATGATACTTTACTTATTTCTTTTCAAGGCAAAACGCACGAGATTTATGTCTCAGATGGTAAGGTAATTTCGCCGAAAGAAAAAGCAAATACTCTTACAAAAATCACTGAAAAAAAGGAGGTTGAAGAAAAGAAACTGAAAACTCACACCAAAACAGCGAAAGAGGACGAAAAGAAAGATGACACAGCGGAAAAAGATAAAAAGGAAGTTGAGAACGAAGAAAAAGAGGTTAAAGAAGAAGTAAAACAAGAAAAAGATCCAATCAAAGCATTGAAAAAGAACAATTATATGCACGTTGTGGAAAAAGGGGAAGGATTTACGTTTATAACCAAAAAATATTCCAAAAGTCATCCGAACTTGACTCAGAAAAAATTAATTGACTTTAACTTAAAATCTGATAAATTCGTAGGAAGTAAAAAAGAACTCGAAAAAGGAAATTTACAAATCGGAATGGAATTAGAAATCCCTAAGGAATAGGTTGGTATATTTCTTTATTTCGATATTTGGTTAATACATTTTATAGAAAGTTTCTAAAACTTTAGCTGAAAATACTACTTGCTTTCTATTATTGATTGGCAAATTCTTGTCCCCATTGGTGGAGAGAGGTGATGCTAGGAAGTAGTTTTTCACCTTTTGGTGTAAGCGTGTATTCAACAGTAGGAGGAACCGTAGCGAAAACTTCTCTCGTAATTATACCATTTGCTTCCATATTTTTCAATTCTTTTACCAACATTCGGGTATTGATTCCCTCAATA
>Ga0247722_10001032_pt1 | contig 15892 bp, 9 predicted proteins | sample MSEWelMarce3H_FC_FD_189094 | JGI IMG/M metagenome (GOLD analysis project Ga0247722, IMG submission 189094) | Subsurface sediment microbial communities from gas well in West Virginia, United States - MSEEL Well Study Marcellus 3H_FC | ecosystem: Environmental > Terrestrial > Deep subsurface >... | reverse complement strand
TGCCACCGTGATGGATCTCCAGCACTGGGTAATTTAACTTCCAAAACATACCGCCCCTGCTACCCCGACGGTTCGCGGATGTGGCTTCCATTGCCAACACATCCGCACAACGGCCTTCCCTATACAGGCACGAGGTCGGCAACCGCAATGTTAACGAGGCTACATCTAGGTTCACTTGCGTTACGGTCTGCCTCTTTGTCGTAAAGAACTTACGACCCTTGATTACTCAAACGCCGCTCTTTCGTACTACCGAGGCGCATGGACAATTCCTCGGGCGGGACTTTAACCCGCTAGCTAAATTACTGTTACTGCGAACTTCTGGCCCCAGTTATTTGTTCTCTCGGCACCTCGAAAAAAACATCAACGTGACTTAAGGGCAAAGGCATACGCCGACTACCTACAGTGCGTAAGTGAACAGGCAAATCTCGGACACCAAAGAAATTCAGCAGAGGGCCGCCAACTTAGAGCCAAAACCTCTGACTCCAAATGCAGAATTTCACTTTACGGTGCACCGGCTGTGATTTCTGCATTTGCAGCAGCTTTTCAGGATAAACACGATGCGTAAATTGTTTCTTAGCTCAATGATTGTGCTTGGCCTATCTGCCTGTGCCAGCTCAATGCAAGCCCCCCCTAGTGCAGCGGCTAGTTTTGATGGTGGATGGAGCATTGTGAAAGTGGGCGATAAAGCGGTAAGCAGCGAAAGCAAAGCAATGCTGGCTTTTGATGCTAAAACCATGCGCATTACTGGCTTTGATGGCTGTAACCGCGTGATGGGCAGTTTAAAAGATGAGAATCAACAATTAAAAGGCATGCTGGCATCGACCATGATGGCCTGCCTTGGCGAAGACAATAGCGCGATCAGCCGTGCAGTGGGCCAAACCTTTGCCAATGGTGCTGAGGTAAAAGTGCTAGAAGCAGGCAAGATTGAGCTAAAAAGCCAAGATGGCTCGCTGACCCTGCAAAAAAAATAAAAGCCAGTAAACACTAAACCACGGATTACAGCTTTTCACGATGAAATGCCGTGTGCTCTGTGGTTTAGGATTGAACGGCGCTTACATACCGCGCGCCAAAAACCGGCGCTGCACCGCAACAAAGTCATCTAAATGCGATGCAAAGGGTACATGCGCTGCGCCCGCGTGAACCACCAGCTCGGCATGCGGCAAGGTTTGGGCTAACCACTCTCCTGCACCCAGCGGGGTAAGCGTATCGCGGTTGCCAAATTGTAGTAATACTGGGCAGCTTAGCTCGGCCATTTGCCCGCGCAGATCGGTATCGCGCAAAATAGCCAGCCCCTGCTGCAAGGCCGCAAGACTAGGCTCGCCGTGTAAAAATAATTCTTGGCTCAGTGTTTTAGCCAGCGCCCTTGCGGCTTCTCCGCCTTGTACTTGCAAGCTAATAAAGCGCTTTAATGTGCCTTGCCAATCTACGGCTAAGCTGTCGGCAAACTGGCTCATGGTGGATGCCGCCATAGCGGGCTGCCAGTCTTCTCTTTGCATAAAACATGGTGTTGAGGCAATCAAGCTTAGCGAGCGAATTTTATCCGGCTGCGCCAAAGCCCAGCGACTCGCTACCGCCCCGCCTAAAGACCACCCCATCACTTGCACGGGCCGAGGAAAGGCTGCATCCAGCGCAGCCACCATATAGTCCAGCGATAAAGGCTGATCGCGATGGCTTTTGCCGTGGCCGGGTAAATCCACCAAATGCAGGCAAAAATCATCGCTTAGTGCGGCCGCTACGCCGCGCCAAACCGTACTATTCATTGCCCAGCCATGCAGCAAAACCACATCTGGCCCACGGCCGATTGATTCAATATGTAAAAAATTGCTAGTCATACTTACAAAAACCCTTCATAAAAATAATATTTTTCCAAATATTTAAAAATTAAATACGGTTTTATGCTTCGTCGTGCCTGTAAAACCCCATATGCACTAACTCGTTTGGTTCTTAGTAGCAAACTAAGACAAAAGATGATGACTACGCTCTCGACACGGGGCTTAAATCTCCCCTTGAAACACGCCGGAGTGAGGAACAAGCGGGGCGGGGGATCGCTTGGGAGCGAGGCAGCGAGCCAATCCCCCCGCCGCCGACTCGATTGTCCGCAGCGCAGGAGCCTTCGTGTTTCGTGGGGTGGCCTTCTTTGGCTTCGTTTCTTGGCCATACAAGAAAGGAAGGTCCAGCGGGACGCCCGCACCTAAATCAACGTGCCGAAGGCACTAAAAAGGTCTTTTTTATTTTGTGTAACAGACATGGGTGCAACCCGCCGTTTTTTCACATCTCTTACTCAGTTCTGGCGGTTTGCACCAGCCCTACATATCCATCAACACTTTTAATTCACAAATCAAAGCGGCGATATCATCATCGGAATGCGCTGCCGATAAAGTGATACGCAGGCGTGGCGTGGGCACGGTGGGTGGGCGGATTGCGCCTACCCAGATGCCGCGCTCAAATAGCGCGTTGGCGATGCGGATAGTGGCGTCATTATCTGGCAGCAAAACCAGTTGAATCGCGGTATTGGAATCCAGCAAGTCATAACTATCTTTTAAACCCGCTCTAAAGGCCGCGATATGCTCGGCCAAACGCTGCCGCCTCCAAGGTTCGGCCTCAATTAAATCAAGGCTGGCCTGCATGGCGCAGGATAAAAGTGGCGGCATGGCGGTGGTGTAAACATAGCTGTGGGCGGTGTTCAGCAGCCAATCGCATAAGACTTGCTCGCCAGCAACAAAGGCCCCCGATACGCCCGCGGCCTTGCCTAAGGTGGCCATATAAATAATGCGCTTTGAGGCTAAACCAAATTCGGCCAGCGTGCCTCGCCCTTCCCCCAATACGCCAAAGCCATGTGCATCGTCCAAAAATAGCCAAGCATCGTATTTCTCGGCGAGGGCCAAAAGCGCCGCCACCGGTGCGATATCGCCATCCATGCTAAACACGGCGTCGGCCACAATCAGCTTACGCGGCGCGGTACTGGCCGCTAGCAAGCGCTCCAGCGCCGCCATGTCCTGATGCGGATAGCGCTTAAAATCGGCCCGAGAAAGCGCCACCGCATCATTTAAAGAGGCATGGTTTAACTTATCGGCAAACACCGCATCGCCGCGCCCCATCAGTGCGGTAATCACCGCCAAATTGGCCATATAGCCGGTAGAAAACCCCAGCGCAGCAGGCATGCCCACAAAGGCTGCCAGCCTATCTTCAAGCGCTTGGTGTGGGCCAAAATGCCCTGCCAATAAATGCGCAGCGCCACTGCCCACCCCCCATTGCGCTGCCCCCTGTTGGCTGGCGTTGACCAGCTCGGGATGATTGGCGAGGCCAAGGTAATCGTTACTGCAAAAATTAATCAGCTCGCGCCCTGCGATCACCACATGCGCACCCTGCGGGCTATCAATTTGGCGGCGGGAGCGCAGCAAGCCTGCATCGGCGCGCTCTGCAAGCTTGGCGGCAAACTGGGAAAAAGGCATGGGAGGTCCGGCAAAGGAAAAGAACAATTCTAACATTGCCGTAGCTGCAGAGACCGGCTCAGGCTAAGCCGCAGCGATAAATGTACTTAATTGGCGGCGGCGCTATTCGATACTTAAAAACTTCACCTGACACACAGATCGGTCGTAATAAGGTTTGGTTTGCAGCTCTGGCTTGCTGTCGTAAGGGTAAGCAATAAACAGCGGGCCCTTGGTGTGTATGGGAATAGCTTACCCATTCATTTGATGCGCCAAGATCATATTAAATTTATTGGCAATATTAAAAGAAAGATCAGCTTTATAATCATTCAGCGCCACGGCTTTAATTTGCTGGCCGCTAGTTTTGGCAGCAAGGCATCACGCAATAAGGGGCCAGTCAACTGAATAGGCAGCGCATCCCAAGGGGTTTTCGTGTTGAAAGTTTACTGCGGCAGTTTTTCCAGCATCGCCAGATCAAATATCTCTGCCCTAGCCGTGTTTTTGTCACCCACTTTCCTTGTAATAGTCAGAATAACCTTCATTACTGGTGGCTCCAGTGCTAAGGCAGGTAAGGCAACAAGCAGTAAAATCAAGAAACTTAATCCCTTGATGGTGTGCCTTTTCTTGTGTAAAGCATAAGATCGGTCTGCTGGTGAGATTAACTTTGAAGCAGCTGCGTGGCCGCTAAAGCATCACCTGCTGGGGCAGGCAAGAGTTTTTCGATTGCAGCAATATCCACGTTATCAATCTGATCTTGCCGCATGAATTTTTCTGCAAACACCCGCCACAGATTGCTGTGCAAAAAATATCGAAACAGCTCTGTATCTATATGCTGATCTTTGGCCATAAACGCCATAATCCGCAGCGATTCGGTCAGTGTTTTGGGCGATTTGTATGGGCGATCAGCGGCGGTTAGCGCTTCAAATACATCGGCCAGCGCCATCACCCTATCCACCGTGGTTAATTGATCCGCAGATAAACGCCGTGGATAACCTTTGCCGTCCAGTTTTTCATGATGCGTTGCGGCAATATCCGGCACTCTGGCTAGCTGAGCGGGCCAAGGCAGGCTGCGCAGCATAATCAGTGTTTGCACAATATGGTCGTTGATTTTAAAGCGGTCTTCTTCCGTTAATGTGCCGCGCCGGATAGATAGGTTGTAGAGCTCACCCATATTTTGCGCATGCTTTGGTAAATCCATATCAAAGCCATAATGATTGTTTGGATCATCTTTTTCTACCGTGGGCTTGCGCGCTCCCCAAGGCACAATATGGTCGCCACGGTCTGCCAGCAGTTGCTCAGCCACGGGCAGCCTTTCTGGCCCATACTCACCTAGCCTGAGGATTTCGTCTGCAGATAGGCCAAGCTGCTTATCAAAATAGCGCAACCATGTTTGTCCGCCAACTTGCTTTAAGCGTTCTATATCTGCATCGGCCATAAATTCGCCGCCCACATTGCAGCGGGCAACAAAAATAAAATCATCTTGTAAGGCTTGCTGGCGTTGTTGTAGCGCCGTCATTGATGTGCTTTCATCTGCACCCAAAGCCACCGCTCGCCAGTGATCCAACTCGGCATCTCGCCACATCACCTCAAAGCGCATCCGCACTTCATGGATGCGGTTGTAAATGGTTTCAAGTTTGGTGGCTTTATCAATAATATGCTCAGGGCTGGTCACCTTACCGCAATCATGTAGCCATGCGCCTAGGTGAAACTCATAGCGTTGATCTTCGCTCATTTTAAAACCGGCATAAGGCCCGCTTTCTTCTTGGCCCATTTGATCGACCAGCATGCCAGCTAGCTCCGGCACCCGCTCGCAGTGGCCACCGGTATAGGGGCTTTTGGCATCAATCGCATCGGCCATCAGCCGGATTACGGCATCCAGTAGTTTTTTTTGCGCTTCAATCAGCTGACGCGTTTCAATGGATACGGCCAGCATGCCAGACAGCTTATGCACAAACTCCATAAACGCTGTGTCAGCATGCCTAACATCATCCTGATACTGCAAAATAAGCACCCCTTCAGGCTGCCCGCTGCGGCCACGTAGCTCAATCTGCATCTCGATCAGGGCGCTCGCCACTTTATGAATCATCGGCGAGCCCTGCTGCCGATCAGTATGCACAAAGCCCGCCTCTGTATGGCCAAATAACGGCCCCACCGCCACGGCGCGCTCCATTTTAGCGCTGCTGTGGTTCAGTAAATACACCACTCCAGCCTCACAACGCGTGGCCATGACCAGCTGCTTTAGCACATTGTCCAGCATGTGCTCCACCTTAGGCTCGGTGGCCATATCCTGACTAATCTGCAAAAAAGTCTGGATAGTTTGACTCATATCACTAAGCACGCCGGATAAGTCATTCACCTCTTGCACCATGGTTTGCTTACGTTGATTGAGGCTGAAATCAAAACAGCGCATACGCTGCGCCTGTAATGTGAGCTGATCCATACTCTTGCCAATTTTGGCACCAGCCAGCCAGCCCAAGGGCATCAGCAATAAAGACAACAACACCACCGCTACAATCAGATGAAATAATTTGCCGCGTAGCTCGCCCAAGAGATCATTGCTGGGCAAGGCTACCAGTAAGCGCATTCCTTCTGACTGCCATACATCAAAAGGCAAAACCACTCCCAGCCACTCTTCGCCATTGACTTCATAAGTGGCCACCTTGCCCTTATCAGGAGCCAATACACTTAAGCGGCTAAGGCTGGCAACACCCAAGCCATCCACACTACTGAATTCAACCTTGTCAGCGCCTTTAATCAGTACTTTTTTCATATCCGGATAGGCCAATACTCGGCCCTGCCCATTCACAAGGGCCAACTGGGTATTGGGCGATATTTTCAAGCCTTCAAGACTGCTCGCCAGATCATCTAGCACCATATCAAGGCCAAAAATAGCTTTACCATTTTGGCTTCTTTGGCTTAGCGTAACGCCAATTTTCTGACTAGAAAAGAAAATATACGGCTCAGATAGTACCGAAGTGGAAGTGCGGCCAGAGGCCTGATACCAAGGCCGAGTACGGGGATCATAGCGATATTCCGGCGCGCTTCTGCGCTCTAATAAGCCATAACTCGCATCAAAAAATAGGTACTCGCTTTTTAACTGCCAGTCAGGCAAAACCTGCACTGACTGCAGCAAAAAATTAGCCATAGGCGGCGCATTAAACTTAGCCCGAATATCCGCGCGATCTAAAGGCCGCACCAGCATAAAGGAGCCATCGCTATAGCCCACATAAACGGAAGAAAATAACTCATTCGTGCTCAGCACTTCGCCCAAGGTAGTCAGCCGCTGCAAACGCTCTTCCAGAGTGGAGGCATTGGAGATAGGATCATCTACCAACATACGCAGCGTCGCTTGGGCGGGCTCTAACATGCGCCGTGATTTTTCAGTAATCAGCTGGCCCGCATCTTTTGCTGTTCTAGATGCGGTATCCAGCAGGGTTGTACGCGCCCCGCTCCAACCGATGCCGATCACCGCCATGGTCACCACCAGCATGCACAGCACCACCACCGTAGCGATGGAAAGCTTCATTGACCAGCCCATGACCTGTTTGTGCTTGGCGGCAGCAAAAACAACGCCCTCACTCATCATGAATCCCCCCAAATTAATAGTGGCAAAAAATAGCGGAAGACCAATCAGCAACATCAAGCCGAAAAAAACCACTATTTAATTAAAAATACTAACAGTTTAGAAAGTAAAGCGATGTTGATGTGAATTGACGCTATATTTGTAGCCATTTTTCAACTGCATTTTAGGTGAACTCATTTACCTCTAAATGACATTTCTTTCTAAACGCTTAGTAATGGTTTTTAGTAAGCGTAGCTGCGGGCTTAATCGCCACATACCAAACAAAAATAAATATTAAATAAAGTTAAAATGTAATTTATATATATCAATCCTAGTTTGTAACTTACCAAATAAAAAGAAAAAACAGTATTTAATATAATCTTAATTAAGCAACAGCCCTTGCTTACCAGTAAAAGCGGCCTTAGCGGTTGCGCAATTTAAAGAAATTGTAATGCTGATAAGGCTCGCTCACGAGGTAGATGGCGGCCGATTGGGAGGGAATATTCAGCACCACGCTACCCGCTTGCACTCTGCAGGCGGGTGCTACGCCAAACGCATCGTGCAGCGGCACACCGTCATACCAGTGCGAGTAAGGAAGGAGCAGCTTGGTCATCAGCGGCTGGCTAGCTAAATTAACGATCACTAAGGCGGCCTCGCCGGGGATATCGGTGTAGCGTAAAAAGACCAGCGCATTGCCTGCTAAGCGATCTCCCAGCACCAATACATCACCATATTGCAACGCAGCATTACTTTGGCGAATGCGGATTAAATCTTGCATAAACTGGCGCTGTGCATGATTCCAATCACCCTGATCCCAGCGCATAGGGCGGCGGCAATCAGGATCTGCCCCGCCTTGCATGCCGATTTCTTCACCGTAATAAACCAGCGGAATACCTGGTAAGGTGAACTGCATAATCATGGCAAGCTGTGCTTTTTCTACACTGCCCACCGTCGTCAAAAGCCTTGGCGTATCGTGGCTAGAAAGCATGTTCCATGAACAAAGCAGGCCACTTAAGCCGTAAGCTGCTCTGGCGTCCTTAAGCGCATAATTCATTTGCAGCGCATCAATTTCCCCCGCCAGCCAAGCCAACGTGGCGGTGCGATACCAGTAATTCATCATGCCTTTAAAACCGCCGCCCGCCTGAAACCAGCTTCCCGAAAAGCCATTTAATTCGCCAAGTAGGCCGGCCTTAGGGAAACGCTGGGCAATGATGGTCGCCATTTCCTGCGCCACTTCTATTCCCACATCCTGCGCCACATCAAAGCGCCAATTATCGATTCCCTTGGCTAACCAGTGCTGTACTAGGCTATCGGGCTGGCGGTATAAAATATCGCGAACGGCAGGGTTGCTTAAGTTCAGCTCTGGCATCTGGCCATAATCTTGCCAGCAAAGATAAGCGCCATCGTCTGTAAAACTAAACCAATCACGCTTAGTTGCATCTCCCGCCTTGGCCGCCAAAAACCACGGGTGGCTGTCGGATACATGATTAAGTACCGCATCCAGTGTCAGGCTCATGCCTTTGGCGTGTAATGCCGCAATCAGCCGCAGCAAGGCAGCTTCTCCACCAAACATCGGGTCGATGCTAAAAAAATCCACTGCATCGTATTTATGATTGCTGGGCGCAGTAAATACCGGCGTTAAGTAAACGCCTGTTACCCCTAGATCAAGTAGGTAATCCAACTTTTCGGCAATACCATCCAAATCACCACCAAAAAACTGCATGCCCCAAGGCTGATCTAGGGTTGTATCGTCCCAGCCTCGCTTTACAATATCTGGATGCGAATACGCCGCTTTCGCCAACTTTTCGCCACTTGAAAGTCCGCCTCCAATGGCAAAGCGCTCGGGGAAAATCTGATAAATAATTTGACTCGCCATTTGCTTGGTGGCGGCATCTAGGGTGTTTTTCATGATGAACTCGTGCAAGAAAAAGACAATAAACCCCATCAATAAACTGACGCGGACATGATGTACTGATTATTGAATAAAAAGCTCGGTCGTGCGCGCTTAAGTCATCAGTTTTTAATAAATTGGAATAAATAATTCCGTCACTGAATCTGTGTGATCTGGGGCCAGAAAACACTAATCCATCTATTCAAACTCGATTCCATCAACCGCTCTTAACCCTGCGGCAGGCAGATACGCGGATGGATAGCGTATCGACCTTACCGTAGGAGCAAGATCGAGGGGTGGGGCGCAGAATATAATTTATGGAATAATTTGTACGTTTTAACTTACACTCATAAATAATAATGATTCTTGTTATCTTTAAATTCAAACGGTATGATTCGCCGCTTTTCTGCTTTGAGTTATGTGCAGTGTTTGAGCGTTATTATCACGATTTGCATCACTTTATTTCCCGTTCCATCGGCTGCCGCGATAAGGCACAGGATGTGGTGCAAGAGGCTTATGCACGCGTGCTTGCCAATCAGCAAGTTTCGGCCAATAACGACGCAAGCTTTGGGGCTCTGCTCTATACCACTGCTAAAAATATCGTGATTGATCAATACCGGCAGAATAAATCGCGCCAATATGATAATTATGAGCATCTTGAGCTGGCCGCATCGCGGGCTGATGAGCCAGAGCACCGCGCTGCGGGCAGGCAATCGATGAATCAATTACTCGTGCTGATCGATAACTTACCGCCTCGTTGCAAAGAGGCCTTTGTTTTGTATAAATTTGAAGGCTTAAGCCACGCCGAAATTGCCAAAAAAATGGGTATTTCGATCAATATGGTGGAAAAGCACATTATCAACGCCCTAGTGATCTGCAAAAAAGGCATGCATGGCCGAGGTGAACAATGAGCTGCCCAATGCGCACCACACACATTGATCCTGATACCACAGCAGCAGAGTGGCTATTACGCCAAGAACATGGCCTAAGCCCTGATGAGCAGCTGCATTTTCAGCGGTGGCTAGCCAGCCACCCAGCTCATCAACAGGCTTGGCAAGGGATGCAAGATATCAATGGCCTAATTGATGCGATGCCCGCCGCTTGTGGCCAACATTTTTCAAAGCAGCGCAAACAGCTTGCTGCTCAAGAAAAACGGGCTCGCTATAAGCAGCAGATCCAAGCTTACTTCTCGCCACGCCGACTTGCTGGCTGTGCGCTAGCAGTACTCGCCTGTAGCTACCTTTGGCTGAGCATGCCAAGCTACCAGCAGCAAATACACACTGTGCGTGGACAAATGCTTGAGCAGCAACTGCCCGATGGCAGCCGGATTGAATTAGATAGCGATAGCCAGTTAGAAATAGCACTGTATAGAGATAAACGCGAGGTGCGCTTAATCAAGGGCCAAGCCATGTTTTATGTGAGCAAAGGCCGCCCGTTTCATGTGCTGACTGATCAAGCCAAAGTGAGCGTGATTGGCACCCAATTTACGGTGCGAAATATTCAGCAGCAAACGCAGATTGCGGTGCAATCGGGCAGAGTAGCCGTCTACGCTAAGCCATCCTCCATTCAATCGGCAGGCGTTATTTTACAAGCAGGAGAAACGGTGTCACTTGCCAATCACCATCTTGCCCCGGTGCAGTTTATTGCCCCCGAATCCGTTGGAAGCTGGCGGCAAGGCCGATTAACTTTTAATAACACCAAGCTCATCGATGCCATTGCCGAGTTTGAACGCTATGCCGATACTGGGCTGAGCGTTGCCACTCCTAAGCTTGGCCAGCTCCGTATTTCTGGTAGCTTTGAGATTAATAAACTCAAGCAATTTACTCGCGCCTTGCCGCAAGTATTACCTGTGCAGATTAATAACGGCGCCATTTCAAAGCAATAAGTCTGCATCAAACCATCTCTATGCAAGCCGAAAGCGCTGCATTTGCGCTTGCAGCTGCACGCTAATTTCAAACAATTGCCGGCTATCTTGGCTGGCTTGCTGTGTGATGCTGAGATTGTTATCCGCAAACTGAGCGATAGAGGCCACGCTATTGGCGATGGCTTGGCTTTCTGCGACTTGTTCAGAAATATTTTGGCTTAAGGTATCTAGCTCCACAGAAGCCTTATTAGCGCCTTCGCGTAATTCGGTGAGCGGCTCAACGATCTCCCCGATCATTTTAACTCCGCGTGCCATTTCATTTTTTCCATGGCCAATTTGTAATATCGCTTCACTGGTCTGCTGATCCATCGCTTCAATTACGCCTTGAATTTCTCTGGTGGCGCTGGCTGTTCTATCCGCCAGCCGCCTTACCTCATCTGCCACCACCGCAAACCCACGACCCGCTTCCCCTGCTCGCGCAGCTTCAATCGCAGCATTTAAAGCCAGCATATTTGTTTGCTCAGCAATTTCGGTCACAGAGCTAATCATGGTGCGCATGGAGTTAGCTCTTTGCCGCAACACATCGACGGCATCGGCACTATTTTGAATGGTACTAGCGATAGAGGCGATTTCATGCGAGGCAACTTCAATCAGCTGTTGGCCACGCCCTGCCAAGCTGGCGGCTTGTTTGGATTGCTGCTGAGCCAAGCAAGCCGTTTGCTCTGCAGCATGCAGTTTATTAACAAACTCGCCCACCACCCGATTGATTTGATAAAGCTCTGATTGCTGCCTAGCCACGCCATCGGCCACATCCGCAGCGCCTTGCTGGGTAGACTGCGCGGCCGTAGAAACTTGATCTGCCGAATCGCGCAAACCCAACACCATCGTGGCCAACCCTGCCTGCATTTTTTGCATTTGCGTCAACATCATGGCGGTTTCATCACGCCCATCAATCTTTACTAAACAGCGTAAATCGCCATCCGCCATATTCACCATTATCTCAACGCCATGCCCAAGTGGGCGAATAATGCTACGCGTTACAGACCAAGCAAAAAAGGGCCCTGCCGCTAAAGCGACCAAGCTTAAAACCCAGAGAAAAGAACGTGTATCACTCATGCGCTTTAATACATTATCCAACTCCCCCGACATATTACTTTGCTGCATAGCGGCCAATTGTGCGGTGGCCGCAAGTAAAGCATTCAAGGATGGCTGAGTCTGGCTAGCGTATTGTTGGGCTAAAGTGGCTTGATCACCTAGCTCGATTAAATCTACCGTATCGGTAAAAGCGCGAAGATACCGCTCCCGCAGCGCGGCCAAGGCTTGCAAAATGGCCACCTTATCCTCCGCCCAAGGCAAGGCTTGCAATTTTTGAAAGGAGCTATTGGTTTGCTTACTGGCTAATTCCATAGCGGTATAGAGAGGCAAACGGGCTTGTCGCTCAGGCGTGGTCACAATTTGTAATAGCAGCAGTGCGGCACTTTGAGAGTGGCGTTCTAAATCGGCAGTCACACTCTGTTTTCTAGCCTCCACCTGCACAATATTATGCATGGCTAGATCTATACGGGCTAAACCGGCCCAGACGCTTACAGAAATAATTAATAAAAACACCAGCATCAGCATGAATGCCATCGTTAATCGAGCGCCAATTTTAATTCTATTTAAATAGTTCACTCATCAGCCTCTATTAAAAGCGCCTAACAAATCGCCAATATCACTTCAAGCAAAAAAGCGATCAATGCCACTCCAAGCTTTGCTTGCCCTTAATCACAAGCAAACTGGATGTCAGCTCATTCGCGCTATATCAACAGTAGTTGAAATTCTTCTGATCAGTAGCCAGTAGTCAATATTTCGCACCATGTAAGCAAATGTCATTATTGAGCTTTGCGCCCCCCTACCCTCGCCAATACGCCTACCACCAGCGCTTAGGCAAATTCACTTTTGCTGGTTTACTCCCACTCGCCTCTCAATTAAATAAAAAATATTTGCATGGCCACGTCAGGGTTAATGCATTTCATTCGTTTTACTTGTGAATGATTCTTAAAATCATCTACAAGCGAGTAAAAATTAATGAAACCTTCCCGCCGCACTGCGCTTCGCCCTTTGATTTTGGCGCTTAGCCTAGCGTTTTCAGCAGCACTGCCCAGCCACGCTGCCCAACCTGCTGCCGTAGAATTTAACATCAGCACCCAGCCACTGAGCCATGCTTTAAACGAGCTAGCTCGCCAAGCAGGCATAGTGTTGCTGGTAGATGCAAAGCTTACAGAAGGGCGTCAAAGCCCAGCGCTAAAAGGCAGATATAGCGTGCGCGATGCTTTGCGCCAATTACTGAGCGGCAGCGATTTGCGTGCCGAGGTAAATAGCGATGGCACGATTGTTTTAAAGCCAGCGCCGCAAGCTGATAAAGCCGTTGCCATTGGCGCGGTAAAAATCAGCGGCGCAGCTGCAGCGTTTTTAAATGATGAGCAAATCGAAGCCAGCGATCGCCCCTATGTAAAGCCGGGCTCATTTGCCCATATTAGCCGCGAAAATATTGATCGCTTTCGAGGCACCTCACCCGCCGATATTTTTAAGGGCACGCCCGGTGTGGTGGTGAGCGATGCAAGAAATAGCGGTGCAGTCGATGTGAATATCCGTGGCATGCAGGGCCAAGGCCGCGTGCCGGTGTTGATTGATGGCAGCTTGCAATCCTCCACCGTTTACCGAGGCTACGCAGGGATAGCCGGCCGCAGCTATATCGACCCAGAGCTGATCAGCGAAATCAATATCGCCAAAGGCCCAAGCATGGGTGCTGAAGGCGCGGGAGCGATTGGTGGGCTGGTGAGCATGCAAACATTGCGCAGCGAAGATATTTTAAAGCCGGGTGAGCGCAGCGGTTTTAGAGTTCGCACTGGTCTGCAAGACAATAGCAAGCAAGCACCCACTGATTTTGAAACCACACCCCGTGCTGATCGCAACAATATTTTGGACCCACGTAGTGGCTTTTTAAGCCTTGCATATGCCACCAAGCAAGATAATTTTGATCTGGTTGCTGCCATCAGCCATCGCAGCATTGGCAATTACTTTGCGGGTAAAAATGGCTTTAGCAGCTACCAGAATATCGATGAAAATGGCGATGATAATGGCATCACCCAGTTTTACCACGCTGGCGATGAGGTGCTGAATACCTCGAACACCACCGATTCTGCTCTGCTGAAAACCACGATCAACTTAAGTGACAATCAAGCTTTAGAGCTGGGTTATCGCTACTTTAAAAGTACTTACGGCGAAATCATGCCTTCGCAAATTTTGCGTAATAGCACCGGCATTATTAAACAATGGAAGCCGAGCGAAGTCAGCACTGATGCATGGACCGCACGCTATAAATATCAGCCCGCTGACAATGCGCTGATTAGCCTGAAAGCCAATCTGTGGTACACCGATATGGAAAGCGCAGCCCGCAATGGCGATGTTTTCAGTAACCCGCACGAAGGTAAACCCACCAATTGGGATCACGAATGCGAGCAATGTGTAGAAACACTCTATCTGGCTAAAAATCAATCGCAGCGCTACGGGGCGGATATAAGCAATACCTCGCGCTTTGATAGCGCCTACGGTGCTTTTAGCCTGGACTATGGTTTTTCGCTGCAAAAAGAAGATATCGCCCCATCAGACAGCGTAAAGCGTGATCAAGACGATGTGAACCACAACCGCACAAATCGAAGCGGCACACGCAATGAAGAAAGCGCCTTTATTAATATGCAATGGCAGCCCACAAACTGGCTGACTGTAGAGGCCGGTGGCCGCTATTTACGCTATAGCAGTAAAGACCGTAATTCCATCGCCACCCAGCTTGAAGAGCCGCTAGGCTGGAAACGCATCTATTTATATGACGATAAACGTAATCGAATTGGCAGTGTGCTCTGGCATCAAGATAATACCGGCCAATTTAGCGATGCAACAAACCCACTCAAAGCCGACAAAATTGTTCTGGAGCATGACAAAGACGAAGAGCCGGTAGAAATCAGTAGCAGCCAAGTTCACGAATCCACCGTCAACGATATGGTTTATCACAACGATATCCCCGGGGCCTTTAGCCGCACCGATCCTATTGAGCGTGAAGGCAGCGGCTTTGCGCCTGCGTTTGGTCTGACATTTAAACTAAGCGACAACATCAGCAGCTATCTGCGCTACACCGAAGGCCTGCGCATGCCTAGCCTTTATGAATCCACGGTTGGCTTCTCAGCGACTTTCTCCTCGCCGCTGGAGCCTGAGCACAGCAAAAACTGGGAAACCGGTATCAGTTTTGTGAAAGACGATGTATTTACAGCGGAAGACAAGCTGCGCTTTAAAGTGGCCTACTTTAACAACACCACCGATCAATACATCAGCCGTGTGATGATCTCAGGCAAAAAGGCTTGGGATCAGAACTTCTCCATGGCCAATATTGATAGCTATAGCGTTTCTGGCTTTGAGCTGCAATCGTCTTACGACCGTGGCGATTTCTTTGGCGAGCTAGCCGCCACTCTGAATCATAAAGCCATGATTTGCGATTCCAAAATGGCAGGCTATCTGCGGAGCAAGGCAGAAAACACACCCAAACTCAGCGAAACCCCAGACTGCTCGCCCATCGGATTTAGCTCGTCTTACGTCAGTAATATGATCCCGCCAAAGATCAGCATGAATGCCACATTCGGTGCGCGCTTGCTGGATCAAAAACTCAGCATGGGCTTACGCGCTAGTTATGTAAGCGGCCCATTAAACACCGCCGAAGAAGGAGCATCTTGGCAGAGCTACAGTGGCTCAGCATTACAAATCAAAACCCTGCCTTACAGCTTGGTTGACCTATTTGCCAGCTACAAAATCAACGCCGATACCCGTGTAGATATGAGCATCGACAACGCCACCGATCGCTACTATATCGACCCGCTTTCCCTCAGCCTGATGCCAGGGCCTAGCCGCACGGTGCGGCTGTCTGTAGGGATGAAGTTTTAAAGCGTTTTAGGACACTACTCAAAATAAATCCCAGCTTTACCGTCATGCCCTCATACCTTTACCGTCATTCCCGCATGCCTTTGGCGGGAATCCAGCTGCGCTGCTGGATCCCCGATAAAAACACTCGGGGATGACGGGCTGGGCACAGGGGAAATGAATACAAACCAAGGCCCCCC
>Ga0247722_10001031_pt1 | contig 15895 bp, 16 predicted proteins | sample MSEWelMarce3H_FC_FD_189094 | JGI IMG/M metagenome (GOLD analysis project Ga0247722, IMG submission 189094) | Subsurface sediment microbial communities from gas well in West Virginia, United States - MSEEL Well Study Marcellus 3H_FC | ecosystem: Environmental > Terrestrial > Deep subsurface >... | reverse complement strand
CCAGGGCGAGGGGACTAAAATTCTGGGAATTTGCCTAGGGATGCAACTACTAGGAAATAGGAGCTCAGAAGATGGTGAAACGGTTGGTTTAAACCTAATTCCTGCATCTGTCGAGGAATTTACAATAAATGAAGTTGGGGCATTCAAGATCCCACACGTTGGTTTCAACCAAGTTTCTAGCCAAGCCGAATCAAAACTCTTTCGGGGGATGTCCGGCAGCCCAGATTTCTATTTTGTACATTCGTTTAGAATGTTGCCTATCGGTTTAAGTGGTATATCTGCAACGTGCCGATACGGAACAGATTTTCTCGCTGCCTATGAGAATGACAATATTTTTGCTACGCAATTTCATCCGGAAAAAAGCCAAACGAACGGTTTAATGTTGTTAAGAAACTTCCTGGCTGCCTAAGTAAGATGCTTAAAAAAAGATTAATCTTCACTCTTTTGTACAACAATGGCTCATTTATGCTTAGTCGGAATTTCCGACTCCAGAATGTAGGGAATTTGAAATGGCTTAAAGAGAATTATGACTTTTCCCGAATTTCATATTCTATAGATGAACTCGTTGTGCTTGATGTGACTCGTGGTGAAAAGAATCTCGAGGACTTCTGTACTGCACTCAAGTTTCTGACTGATGGTTGTTTTGTACCAATAGCTGCCGGTGGTGGCGTAAATCGAATTGAAACAGCGCGAATGTTACTTCGATCGGGTGCAGATAAAGTCGTAGTTAATTCTGAGCTTTATACGAATAATGGTCTTGTAAGGGATTTGGCAAGCGAATTTGGGCAGCAATGCCTTGTCGGATCGATTGATGTTAAATCATCGGCTGACGGACTGTATCAAGCATGGTCAGAGAATGGAGTGAAATGTGAAGCAGGTCCGGCGAAATATTGGATTGAAAAAATCATCAATGATCCCGTTGGAGAAGTTTATTTAAACTCAATAGACCGAGATGGCACGGGCCAGGGATTCGATTTGGGATTGCTTGGTTTATTGCCTAAAGGGGTTTCGAAACCAATAATTTTGGCCGGAGGGGCAGGCAATGCAAGTCATTTAGTAGAAGGGTTAGGGGATTCGCGCGTTGATGCGGTGGCAACGGCAAACCTCTTTAATTTTGTAGGCGACGGGCTAAAGAAAGCTCGTCAAACTCTAGTAGCCGATGGCATAGTGCTACCCATGTGGGATGTTCTGTTGCTAGAGCGGCACTTAAATCCAGAAGGTAGCAATCGTGACAAAGCAGATTAGCCGAATTCTTATTGTCGGCTCAGGAAGTGCCGGTGCGCGTCACCTCAGATTGACTCGAGAGCTTTTCCCAAATTCCCAAATCAAAGTCCTGCGTCATCGATCTGAAAGTGTAATTTCAGAGTTTTCAGATGGATATTTTTCAACAATGGAAGAGGCGATTCAGTTTGCCCCTCAAATCGCCGTTATCGCAAACGCCTCGACTTTTCATGTTGATGTCGCTCAAGAACTAGCACAGGCAGAGATACATCTCCTAATTGAAAAACCTCTGTCCTCCTCCATAGAAGGTGTCGCACATTTAATTGAAACATGTAAGGATCGCAAATCCATATTGATGGTTGGCTATAACCTCCGATTTTCCCCGTCACTGCAACACTTTCGGAAGTTATTGGGAGAAGGAATCATCGGTGAACTTTTCTCTGTTCGTTGTGAGGTGGGACAGTATTTGCCCTCATGGCGACCGGATCACGATTATCGGCAATGTGTGTCGGCAAGAAAAGAACTGGGCGGTGGGGCGTTATTGGAGTTAAGCCACGAGATTGACTATCTGCGATGGATTTTTGGTGAGGTCGAGTGGATAAGAGCAACAATAAGTCAACAAAGTAACCTCGAAATTGATGTTGAAGATTCAGCGAACTTAACGATGGGTTTCTTGCCAAATAGCGAAGGGCGTCAGTTGATTGGAACGCTAAATTTAGATTTAATCCGTCACGATCACACTCGCTCTTGTATTGCTATTGGCGAAAGAGGTACTTTACGTTGGAATGGATTGACTGGAGAGGTGGATCTGTATGAAGATGTTGCTACAAGATGGAAGTTGCTTTACAAACATCAACCAAAGCAGGATGAAACCTACAGATTTGAATTGCAAAGTTTTCTAAATTCCATAAAGGAGAACGGAATTCCTCTTGTAACAGGCGAGGATGGGTTGCGGGTATTGGAAATTATTGAAGCTGCACGAGTTTCTTCCACCACGGGGTCACAAGAAATGACCTCCAAATGAAGATTGTGGCCTTCATCTTTGCGCGTGGCGGGTCCAAGGGATTGCCAGGTAAAAACATTCGCCCTCTCAATGGAAAGCCACTGATTGCTTGGTCCATCGAACAGGCTCTTTCAGTAGAACGGATCGACCGCGTAATTGTTTCCACGGATTCTGATGAGATCGCTGCGATCGCAGAGAAGTACGGTGCAGACGTTCCTTTTGTTCGTCCGGCAAATTTGGCCACGGACGAGAGCCCTGAATGGCTTGCATGGAGACATGGTCTCGACTACTTGAAAAGAGAAACGGGTGCAATGCCAGAATTTATGGTGTCACTGCCTGCTACGGCCCCACTTCGGTTAACGAGTGATATCAATGACTGTATAGATGAATATGCAAAAGGGTCTACCGAAGTGGTCATAACTGTGACAGAGGCACGCAGAAGTCCCTACTTTAATATGGTAAGAGAAACTCAATCTGGAAATTATGAATTACTGATTGCGCCACAGTTGGCGGTTGAGCGCAGGCAGGATGCGCCTATGGTTTACGATATGGCCACAGTCTGTTATGTGGTGAAATCAGAATTCGTAATGTCATGTAACTCTATTTTTGAAGGGCGTGTGCGGGCAGTGCATGTGCCAATTGAACGAGCAATTGACATAGACACTTTGTTGGATTTCCAAATTGCCGAAGTTCTTCTTTCTAATCGAGGTGAGAAATAGTGTCCACAATAAAAGAACTTAGCGACCTCTCTGGGCGCCGTGCATTGATAACTGGGGCTACCGGCGGACTAGGTAGAGTCTTTGCCGACACTTTGGCAGAGCTTGGAGCAGATTTAGTGTTGGTTGATTTGCCCGGTTCTGATTTCCAAACACTTAATGAAAGTTTGATTAAGCGTTGGGGGGTTAAGGTCGAAAATCATATGTGTGACCTAGAGGATCAGAGTCAGCGGGTAAAATTAATTCGTAAACTCTTGGATTCGGGACTTGGCCTAGATGTATTGATCAACAATGCGGCCTTTGTTGGAACTTCAGATTTGCTTGGCTGGGGAGTTCCATTTGAAGAACAATCTGTAAATACCTGGCGACGGGCAATAGAAGTAAACCTGACTGCAGTTTTTGAACTTTGTCAAGGGTTGTCTCCTTTACTGAAATCATCTCGCAAGGGTTGTGTCGTCAATATTGGTTCAATTTATGGTTTGTATGGACCAGACTGGAGTTTGTACGAAGGCACAAACATGAGCAACCCGGCAGCTTATGCTGCTTCAAAGGGTGGGCTTATTCAATTAACCCATTGGTTAGCAACGACTATTTCTCCAGAGATTCGAGTAAATGCTATATCTCCTGGAGGAATCTATAGAAATCAACCAGAAGAATTCGTGAAGCGCTATAAAGCTAGAACACCTCTGGATCGAATGGCTAATGAAGAGGACTTTCGGGGAGCAATTGCATATCTCGCAAGTGACATGTCAAAGTATGTAACCGGAGTAAATTTAGCTGTTGATGGCGGATGGGGCGCTTGGTGACGATCCCCCAAACTTCTCTTAAGTATTTCAACCATGGAGAGCTGTGAAAACTCACGAAACTAGAGTTAAAAGTTTTTTCCGGGGTAGGAGCACACGCTTCTTTGAAGAAGACGCTTCAAGGGTGGCCCATCCTGAACAACTAAAACGCTTCAGAGATTCCTTCGCGATTAGTAATGGCAAAAGAGGTGGGGTCGATTTCGATTCAATCGGCGCTGTTCGGATTGACTATGAGGGCCAACTTACACTTGTCTCTTCGATAAGTGATGGGCAATTTTTCTTCAATCACTGCAGTGGGCCTGACGTCTCAATAGTGAAATACTCTTCGGCCCTCAGTGAATTCCGCTCTGGACTTTCGTCTAGAAGTTCGATTGAGAATGCAGCATTTTGTCTCAGTGTCAGTGGATACAACTTCCATTGTTTTCTCTTCGAAATCTTGCCCTCCTTGATTGCCTTTAAGCCTGAGCTACAAGAAACAGATAAATTAATTCTTGGAGCAACAGCAGGTGGAAGTTTCATCGAAGAGTTTAACGATGTTCTAAAGTTCCATAAGTCTATTGAGCTACTTCCACTACGCTCAAGTATTGAAGTACATGATGCTTACGCAGTCACTTCTTTCCCTTTCCGAATTTACCCCATCGACATTCTGGAAGAGATTAGACAAAGAATGAGACATGAAAGTGAGATGTTTTCTAGCGGGAAGGGTTCGGAGATTTGCTTCATTGGACGAGCAGACCGCGATCGTAATCGACGAAATCTTCTTAATGAAGATTCTGTTTTAAGTGAAATAACTGGCGTCTTTGGTAAGGTCTTTGTCATACGTCCCGGAATCACAAAATTGATTGAAACTGTTACCCAAATCCGTGATGCGCGAGTAATAGTAGGTATGTTGGGTGGATCCTTGGCGCACCTTGTTTGGGCGCACTCTTTAGAGCTTTTTGTAGAAATTGTTCCATATAACTATTTTGGGGCAACAGAAACCGAAGAGCTTTCAAAAATTTATGGTTTCGAATACCAGAGAATTAACTCTTACAATGTCGACTCAGATAACTGGGCACAGGCTGACCAAAATTGTGATATCGCTGAACTTCATGCAATGCTTCAGAATTTAAAGCATCGTGATATAAGATAATGTCGTTAGATTTAATCTAACAAGGGATTGCACTATTCCTTTTTAGAGATACACGGCTGGATGTTTCTATAATTGGCAGACACAGGGTGATTGGTTTTAAACCACAGATTGAGAGGGTAACGAATTGATTTTGCAAAGAGTTGGAGGCTTGCAAAGAGGTTTAGTGATAGGTCCTCTCTCGCTCACTGTTACTCCAAGTTGGCTCCGAAAAATTGAAATGTTCAAAGTTCAATTCGCTTATGGCCAGCGGGAAATTCTGACGGACTATATGGGTTTAGATCGGTCGACCCTGCTTTTAGGAATTCTGCAGCACGGATTCAGTTATCAAGATGATCCCTCTGATGCCATAACTCCACGCTTAGGGAACTTTAAGAGGAGTCCGCTTTGGGTGTATTCGGAAAATCGAGCGAGTGCGCTTCGTCAGCAAGGTTTTAAAAATGTAAAGGCAATTGGTGCACCATGGCTGTATCTGCCTCCAGCTCCTTCATTTCCAGACACCCGAAAAAAAGGGAACAGCTTCGTAGTCTTTCCAATTCATACATCCCTGAGTGTCAATGTTTCTCCCAGTGAAAGTGATATCAAAAGTAAAATAAGGTATTGGAAATCACTGGCTGGTGACAGTGACCTAACAATTTGTCTCTACTGGTCAGACTATCTAGAGTGGAGTTGGAGACGAATTGCCGAAGCGGAGGGGGTTGAAGTAACCGTCGTTGGGCTCGGTGAAACGGCTCCAGTATGGTCTGAGCATTCAACTAGAATTGATTTTTTAGCAAATCTAAGGACTCTCCTCCAAAATCACACTCATGCAATTTTCGAAACTTTTACAAGCGGAATGATTTACGCAATATCTGCTGGCCTGACAGTTGGTTACTTTCCTCAGACACAAACTGAATATGAGTCCCAATTGCAAGCACATCTGGAAGGAGACCACTGGATGGCAAGTTATATACCGGGGGTTGTAGGTGAATTTGTTGAGGCAAAAGCTTTGGCAGGTCTCAACAATGAAATGTTAGGTGTTGGGTCATTCTGTACTCCCGAAAGATTAAGAGAGTTGCTAGTCTACGAAATTGGAATAGTACCTAATTCCTAAAGTACTGAAAAGGGGTGATTGTGAAACTTCTAGATAGAGTCAGTAGTTCGGTCGCCAATCGAAAGCGAGCTATTGCTCGCAAACTCATGAAACCTTTCTTGAAGTATTTTTACGATACGCATTTTGTAATGGGATCCCCAGAAAGATTAAAGATAGGCGAAAGATCAGCCTTAGCTAATACGATATTTAATGTCTCAAGCGGAAATATCACGGTTGGGGATCGCTCAATTTTTGGGCAAGGGGTAATGGTGATTACCGGGAGGCATGATTTTCGAGATGGAATGAGAATTTCCTTGGACCCTAAGGAGGATGATGGCTCTTGGGGCGGTAACTCAGAAGTCCCAAAGGAAGGTTTTGATATTTCAATCGGGAATGGCGTTTTCGTGGCATCTGGGGCAATTATTCTTGGGAAATGCCAAATTGGTAATCATTGTATTGTTGCAGCCGGCGCAGTTGTGACAAAAAGTTTTCCAGATCACTCGATAATTGCCGGTATTCCGGCAAAGTTAATCGGTGATACTCGAGACAATAATTAGAGTGGAATTGTTATCTTATCTAATACTTTTTCCGCTAAACGAGAGGGAAGTAGTTTGAAAATTGAATAGTCCGATAATGGCAATTCAGGGAGGGTTGGGCAACCAGCTTTCACAATGGTTCTTCGCTCACACAATTTTAGAAGATTCACAGTTTCGAATTGATCCTCTTTACAAAATGACAACGATTGGTCTTCGAAATTTTGAGCTCCAGCCACTAATTGAAAAGTGTTCCCACCTTGAGTATCGAGCAGATCGAAAATTCCTGTCATCTTTCACCAAGAGTTATTACAAGACTTTAGATAGATTGTGGGAATTTGGTTCTTTGCGACCGTTTGCAGAGGTTTTGGGGTATTTCCGAGAAGATCCTCGACTTGATCAGAATCAAAGTAAAAGGAATCTAAAAAGTATTAGGTACGCAAAGGGCTACTTTCAGAAGCAGTCCAAAATAGAAAACATTTTTAACTCAGTTGAAAAGGAACTACTGCCTGTTGTCCAAGAAGTATTAGCAACTCTTGAAGAGAGAATTCAACTGGGATCTAACTACACAGCCCTGCATGTGCGTCGTGGTGACTATGATGCAGCGGAGTTCACTCCAACAATTATTGGAACTCTGAGTGATGAATATTTTCTCCGTGGATTGGAGGGGATGGACACATCTAATCTAATTTTGTTAACTGAAAATCGCGAGGATGTTGCTGATTTGGTTAACGCCCTCAATCCCCGCATGGTTCTCGATAAGTTTGATACAACGTCATGGGAGACGCTAGCGATAATGTATGGGGCAGCTCAATTCCTCGGAGCCAATAGCAGCCTCTCATGGTGGGGTGCACGTCTTTGTTCTGCCAAAGGTGGCAGCGTCTGGCTGCCATCGCAATGGTCATATTGGAAGAATATTGATACATTCGATTACCACTTTTCAGGCAGTAAAATTGCAAATGTGTATTGGGTGCAGGGCAACCGATAGTCTAAACCCTTAGAATCACGTGCATTAATCAAGTCGGGAGAGACCACCATAGATCGCATGCCGCTTCTTCATCGCTTTCCATTTTGGTTTTCATGGAATGGTTTTCGAGGCTCCCATTTCATTTGGGCTTTATTTGAATTCTTAAAAAAACTGCCCGAATCTAAAGAAATTCAACTCCCCAATACTTTTCCTCTCAGAGTAAAAGATAAGGATTGGATATCGAAAACTATTTATCAAGGAACCTACGAACGCTCACTCCTTCGCTTTCTTGATAGTTTAGTTTTGTCGAATTTGATAGTGGATGTTGGTGCAAATATCGGGGTAACGCTTTGGCATAGTATGCGCAATAGCAAACCTGATGTTAAGTTTTTAGCATTTGAACCTTCCAAGCAATGCCTCCCGGGACTATTAATGGCAACTTCGCAAATGAATAATAAGGGCCATGTTCTTGGATATGCGATTGGCGACTCAGATGGAATTCAAACCATGCACGGCATAGAAAATGAAGTTCACTCCGGGGGCGCTTCTTTGATTTCACACTCTGGTTTGGGGGGACACTCCGAGGATGTTGATGTCCGAAGACTAGATTCCCAAATAGCGGCGTATTTTGATGGTCAAACCGTTTCATTGCTGAAGATTGATACTGAAGGCTATGAAAGCCACGTCATTGGCGGTGCTAACAAAATATTGGGATCTGGCTTAATAGAGATGATTATCTTGGAGGTCAGTCCGAACTTCGGTGATGTTTCTTATTTGAAAAATCTAAGCCTGCTATTAGGGGCGAGTTACCACTGGTTCAGTCTAGAAGAATCAGGTAGTTTCAAGCGTAAAACTTCTCTCCATAGAATTTCACTTGATCAATCATTGAATCGCGCGGAGCAATGGAATCTCGTTCTCGTTAGGGATGACGTGCTGGAACACTATTGTACCCAAAATCATCAGACTTTCTTAGAATGTAAAATCTATGGTGAATAGTCATTAGCTTGTTTTGATAGTTGTTTTCTGCGCGCTGTAAGAAAAAACCTAGTTCCATAATTTGCTAACAATTTGCAAACTGTAATATCAAGAATTTTGGCAAAACTAAAAATTAAAGCTGATAATGAGGCAAGCGATGATCTGCTCCCAAACTTGGAAGCTGGCCAAAGAGGCTCACTAATTGTCAATTTTTGGATTTCTAATCCGTTGATTTCGAGAGTCTTCTTTATGGACTTCCTTGTTGCAAGAGATACGTGATACGGTGGAAACTTCGAGGGAGATTTTGAAAGTAGTCTAGCTTTAACGGAAAGCAAAGTATTAGAAATAGTAATTGCCCCCTCCAGTGGTCCCTGAATGATGAGAAGACCATTGGGTGCAAGCAGGGCTTTTACTTCACCTAAAACTGATGACGGATTGCTTAGGTGCTCTAAAACATCACCTAGAAAAACGATATCGAATTGAGCACCACTGGCCAATACCTCTTCTGGTGAATAGATTTGGCAATCACTTTTTAACTGAGCTTCTTCCCTCGTACCAGCTTCAACTTCCACTCCAAACGCTTTGAGCCCGAGATTCGAGGCGAGAATTATCACTTCTGCAGTTACCCCACACCCGTAATCCAAAAACCTCTTATTTGTAGGACCCCCTATCTGTTCAAGTGTCCTTTGAAGATTTATAAATCTACTTAAAGTAACTTGCTCGTTCATTTTAAAGTCGGGGTTTACATCATCAATATACTTTGTGGAGTAAAGATCTTGTATTTCCTGGTTTTCAAGTTTTGGAAACAATGAGTAACTCTTACATTCATCACACCGGTAGTACTTATGAAGTTTGCGAAAAAAAATTGGGCGCCGGTTCTTTGATATAGCCACCGACAGGGAATTGCACAGGTAGCATGCTACGTTCTCGGAGATTTCATGTGAAGGAACGTCCATATGTGAAGTGTAAAGGCTACATACACTCTAATGTGTTATTTTGGATTGACTTGAGATCAATACTGTATGATTTTATTGCTAAGATTGAGAAGCTCAGCTTTGTTATTAGTCTTCAAGTGTTCAGACTGGATTCAGTAAAAATGAAAATTGCTATTCTCGGTGCTCGTGGGTTTGTCGGCGGGAATTTGGGTCGGCTTCTTATATCCCATGGTCACGAGGTCACTGGGTATGTTCTCAATCCAGAGCTTGAAACCAAAATTGGATTTGAGTGCAAATCTGTCTATAAACTTCTCGATTCACAGATTGGTGTCGAGCCTGTTTATGACGTCACAATTAATCTTGCTGCACGGCGCGCAACTAGAGCTCAGCCCTTCTCTGAAAGCCAAGTCAATGACTTCACATATGAGATACCAAAAGAATTTATCTTGAGAACCGCCGGCCCAGAAACGCTTGTACTGAATTCATCGACTTACATTCAAAACTTTGGAGGTAAAACCGGTCATACAGTCGACAGTTATGGGGTTTCTAAGGAAAAGTTGTCGCGTTTTTTGGAGCGAGAGTCCTTACGACATAAATTTAAAACTATAGACCTCTTCTTTTTTACCCTATACGGAGAGGGGGATCGCCCCAGCCATTTGGTTCCACTCTTACTAGATGCGGCATTTACTGGAAAGCAAATATCTCTTTCACCTGGAAATCAGCTCATGAATTTACTCTATATTGAAGATGCGCTTGGGAACATTCTAAGATGCATAAACCAGAATGGTATTGTTAATTATCAGAAAAACTACGTATGGGCTGCTGAATATTTCTCAGTACGTGAACTCGTAGACAGAATTCAATCTTCCATAGGTCGAGAAATAGATTGTGCCTGGGGGGAAAGGGAGTATGTCGGTCACGAAATGATGGAGCCTTGGTCAATACCGATGGAACAGTTACCTGGGTTCAAGGCTCCTACACTTCTGGAGGATGGAATTAAGAAGATTTGGAAATCAATTTTAAAAGATTGATTCCTGACGATAATGCGGACTTAAAATCGTGCGTTCTGAGGTAGGTCTTTAAATAACTCCACTCTAAGGTCCTGCTAATCGAAATCTGCTTCTCCATAGGAATTGACCAAGCTTTATCTTTGAATAACTTAGAATAAGCTCTTCGCATATCTAAGATGACCTTAGCGTTTGAATTACTCATGTTAGTTGAGTGTAAACGGTAGTTGACTAGAGGTTCACTGACAAAATCAAAGTTTGTAAGCCGGGAACATCTCCTAAAGAAATCCCACCCAGCCGTACTATTGAGTTCCGCATCAAAAATTCCAACTTGGTCTAACAATTCTCTGGCGAAAAGTGCTGTGCTTTCACCACTCAAAACAATACTAGCCCCCGGTAAATCGATGAAAAAATCGATGCAGTTCCCCTTATACTTTGGAAGCACGCTCTGTAGCTTCTCATTCCCAAGATCCTTAAATGGAGTGATCCCACAATAAACAAGTTGCGTATCATCATTTATGAGCGAAATCTGCATTTCGAGTTTATTTGGTTGCCAAAAATCATCAGCGTCAAGAAACGCGATTAAGTCTCCACTCGAAAGCGACAACCCCGAATTCCGTGCCCCCGATTGTCCTAAGTTGGATTGATTTATAAGGAGTATCTTGTCTCCGTATTTTTCTAGAACTTCTAGTGAATTATCGGTCGAACCATTATTAACAACTATTAACTCTACATTTTCGTAACTCTGAACCAAGACACTTTGAATCGCTTGGTCTAAGTACCGCGCATAATTGTAATTCGGAATTATGACGGAGATCTTCTTTTGGACCACTATCGACTCTCCCTCAAAAGCAATTCTGTATAACCTTTAGCCATTTGGTCAAGGGAAAATTGATTCAGCCATGATTCGGATACCGCACTCTTTGGATTGCGTCTTTCCTGCGCAATATCTTTCAAATTTAAGTATATCTCTTCGGAATTTCTGAATTTGACTACATGGGCATAACGATCCGGGGTTTCTAATTCGTTAAGCACGCCCGATTGAGTAAAAATACATGTAACTCCAGAAGCCAGCGCTTCTATATAAACAATACCAAATGCCTCGTCATCTATTCCAACAGGTACATGCACAAATACGTCTATCTCTTGTAAGAACAGGGGGATATTTGAGTTACTCTCCTCAAGAGTGTATTTTTCTGATGCGACTTTAGAAAGTATATTTTTTACATCAGAATAGGAATCCCCAAACGCACCTACTATATGTAAGCGAGAATCAGGAAAATCCCTTTGTAATCTGACGAATGCTGCAGCTGTATATTCGACGCCTTTCCATTCCGTAAGGCGAGATATAACTCCTATGTTAAGCAAGCGCGAATTTGAAATCGTATGGGTGGAGCGAGGCTCGGATAAAATCGCTTCACGCCTAAAATTAACCAGATCTATCCCGTTATAAATAACGCTGACTTTATCTGGGTTGACAGCTTCATCCCGAATTAGAATGTCTTTTACAACCTTAGAAACAGCTACAATTGCCGTAGCTAAACGATTAGACATGCGATCCACCATTATTCCAAATTTCATTTTGAACTTATGATGATAACTTGAGTGATGTCGAATAAAAACTCTATTTGGAACATTGAGTAATCTTGCTGATAACATCCCGATGCCCGCGGCAAACTGACCGCTCGCAAATAAAGTTTTAGGCCGAAATTTGACTATTTCCACTGCCAGCAAAAACAGGTTGAGTAGAGAGCCGAATTTTCCGCGTTTCGTAATGTGCTTTAAATCCCATCCGAGTAATGCAATCTGCTTAGCGACTTGCAGCTCCGTGTTACCTATTATGACGACTCGAAGATCAGCTCCACAATCACGCAAATTTTGTAATATTGCGATTAATTGGGGGCTGAAATCAACGTCTGACAAAACTGCAAGAATTCGATGGCTCTTGCTTTTCATACCGACAATATACACTTCTATTTCAAGGTTTGATTAGGGCTTTTCAGGTTAAATTGCCTACTACTTTAAATCTTCAGCGACCTACAATACCCCAATTGTCATAAATATGAGTGGGCACTAATGGAGTTATATTTCTTGGCCAATTCTTGTAGCTCTGATTGAAATTCGATTGAATTTACATGGGGTCGCCTTGGATGATTGATGTTTCCGAATTTAGCCAAAGTAATTTTCTCTGGGAAATATCTCAACGCTCCTAATGCGTAAAGTTCAAACTCAACACAAAATGGAGAATTTTCGTAAATTTGTGCATTCGTTACTGTGAAATCAACTAGTTTTTCAAGGCTTTTAACATTCGACTTGTGAAGAATGTCCCTAAAAACCTGAGGCTGAAAAAGCATATGGTGCGTAATATGCGAATCGGTAAGAACGGGGAATTCCATATTCAAGTTGTGGAGAAACACATAATACGGTCGGTGATATTCCGTTGAGACTAAAATCGGCTGTCTACCTTCACTGTCTAACCACTGTGTAGGGCGAAGAAGAATTGTGTCAGAGTTAACCTGTAGTACCCCTTTGTAATCCGATTTTAGCACTCTATCGATAGTGAGAAATTGCTGTAAGGCCCACCCGTAGCGTTTCCCAAATGTACTACGAAGTTTTTCTCTGATTGAGTCTGTCAAAAACAAGTCTTCCGAAAGCACTTCAATCCCATATTTATTGGAAATTCCAGAAAGAACTTCTCTACATTCACTCAACTGAGAATAGGGAACAGCCACAGTAGTTTTTCCTACCGGATTCACTGAATTCGTAATCGCATAGGTAATGACTTCACTCAGATTTCTGAAGTCTTTTCGTTCGGAATTGATTATTAACTCGATAACTGGGGGGGACACAAGTTGCTCTGAAGTTGTCGAATACAAAGGAATCCTGTTGATTCGAAAGGACCTAAGAAGATTTTTGCGATAACCCGTCCCCTTATAGATCGAATATAGCAAATAGGGTAACAACTGGAGCATGTGCGGCTTCGTCGTAATTTCCGCAAATTTCTCCGGATATTTCCTCCGCTTTATCTTGACGATTTGATCCTTAAATGTCATCAATTTTTCCAATACAAGATAGAGTGAAACCGCATTAAGCTAGTGGACATCTCATTGCAAAGATCGACTTTTGAAGTTGGAATGGCACAGCCGACAAAATACTTATTATCTGGTTAAATTCAAACATTCAATCTCTCTCTGTGCAACCACTAATTATTCAATTGTGAAGGAGTCCAACTCAATTCTAAATGAGGGAGGGCATTTAGTAACTTTTGGTTGCTTCCAACTATAACAGGATTGCTCGATTTCTCAGGGACCACTCTAGCGATTAAATCTGACCTTCCCGATTCAGAGAGCATCCTGCCTACGGCCTCGGAGATCGAGATGGGATGTGAACTGCAAACATTCACTATGCCAAACAGCTGATCACAAATTGCTATTTCGATTAAAACACTAGCAACCTTTTCTGGTGTTAAAAAATCTCTTAAGTCTAAACCTGAATTTAGGTGTGTGATTTTTTTGTTTAAAAGTTTCAGTACCGCTCCACCGAGCGTGAATTCTGGAGTTCCCCAATCAAGAATACTAAACACCCTAGCCACGACTAAGCGTTCTGGTATGGCCTTAAATGCCTCAAGAACTTCAATTTCGGCTAACCTTTTTTGCTCTGCATATTTTGTGGTCGGAAATGTTTCACAATTCTCATCCAATACGTTTGCGCTTGATTTGTAGACGTGCGAAGTTGAAACATATATAAACTTTTTAACCCCACTTTCAATACATTTCTCTGCCAGGAGGCGGGTTGCAGTTACATTGATTTCATGAGCCAATTCAACATTTCTAGAAACAGCCTCTGCCCCGACTATCCCTCCTAAGTGTATAAAAGCGAAATTCTTGCTTTCCAATACCTCCCGTGGGAGATCAAAATCATGTTCCAGCTCAATTTGAATAGGTTGGACACTACTCTTTAGGTATTTGCCTATAGTTCCTGTGGTGCCTGTAGCAAAGATGTCCATTTTCAAAATGTATTCATATAGCAATTCGATTGTTAGGCAAGTACTTCTTGTAAAGCTTTGAGTATGCAATCGATTTGATCGCGAGTAAATTCGTGATGGTTGCCAATTAGAAATGCTGAATCAGTCAGAGTGTCGGATACTTTCAGATCTGCTGAACCAAAAAACTCTGAAGTGATTCTCTTCATAGATGGTTGATTAAGAAAGTTGCCAGTCAATACTGGTCTTGTTTCGATTCCAGCCTTCTCAAGGATTGCAATAATCTCTCTACGGGAATACTTGAAGCCATTTTCAATTAGAATTGGTAGCATCATCCAAGAATGACGACGTTTGTTCGTACTATCTTTTAATGTTTCCCCCCCTATCAACCTAAGACCAGTACCCGTCAATAGAGCATTGACTTCCATCGCATGAGATCGTCTTTTTGCAATAAAAACATCAATATCTTGAATTTGAGATATACCGATTGCGGCTTGAATTTCCATTGGTCGAATGTTGTATCCTGTCGACACAAATAAAAACCTTGAATCATTATTAGTAAGGTCACGCGACCATTCTTGTGCATCGCTTCTATCTCGAGACCACCCATGGGATCTAATGCTTCTCAAATCATCGGCCAATAGTGAATCATTTGTTGCGATTCCACCACCTTCCATGGTCGTAATGTGGTGAGAGAAATAAAAAGAAAATGAACCGGCCATACCAGCTGTGCCTACGTGACCCTCTTGGTCCCAGCTACCCAAAGATTCGCATACATCATTAATCAAAACTAGGTTGTTTACATCAGCAAATGCATTAAGTGTCTTCGAATCTAAACCATTTCCCAGAGGGTGTATTGGGAAAAGGGCTTTAATCGCACCTTTGCTATTATCAATTAGTTCTTGCGATTTTGTTAGATCCATTCCTATTGATTCAATCGAGACATCAACAAAATAGGGCTTTAGATTCAGTTGAATTAGGGGCCAAATAGTTGTTGGCCAAGCGATAGCTGGCACAAGCACGCCGTCTCCCGGATTTAAGAATGGCCTTCGTTTCGTTGGCCTGAGGAGTGCTTCAACCATGGCAAGGTTCGCTGAACTTCCAGAATTAACCATAACAAAATGCTTTACTTCTAGATAATCTGCCATCATTTCTTCAAACTTTGCCACTTTTGCACCCATAGTTAGATTTCCGGAGCGCAAAACTTCAATAGCAGATTCAATATCTCGATCCCTGAGTCCAATAGAAGCCAGTGGTACGCGCATCTCTAGATTTTCCCTTGTGTTAATTCAAAGAATTTCATCGGAGATCGATTCATTGTGATTTTCCTGAAAGTAAACGGAGATCGCTATGCACCATTATCCCCGCGAGTTCCTTCCATTTCGTCTTGGCTTTCCATCCAAGAATACGCTCCGTATTTGAGGGATCTCCAATCAATGCGTCAACCTCTGTTGGGCGGGTATAGCGGTCTTCGGTTTCAACAAATTCCCGATAATCCAAATCAAGAGCCGAGAAAGAGGCCTCGCAAAAATCACGTACGGTCGCACCGATT
>Ga0247722_10001030_pt1 | contig 15905 bp, 13 predicted proteins | sample MSEWelMarce3H_FC_FD_189094 | JGI IMG/M metagenome (GOLD analysis project Ga0247722, IMG submission 189094) | Subsurface sediment microbial communities from gas well in West Virginia, United States - MSEEL Well Study Marcellus 3H_FC | ecosystem: Environmental > Terrestrial > Deep subsurface >... | reverse complement strand
GATCATTGGCTATAGCAGGTTTGATGCTCTATCTCTTATTCCTGCTGCTTGGTGAATGGATTGGATTTACATTAACTCTTGCAGGAATTGCCGGAGCGATTGTTGCCATCGGTGTCACTGCAGACTCATTTATTGTTTATTTTGAACGTGTGCGAGATGAGATGAGAGAGGGTCGATCCTTACGAACTGCAGTTGAAACCGGATGGATTAGAGCGCGACGAACGATTTTGATCGCCGACTTTGTATCTCTGATTGCAGCAGTCTTGCTCTACTTCTTTGCTGTAGGTGGCGTAAGAGGTTTTGCTTTCACACTCGGACTTACAACGGTCATCGACCTAATTATTATCTTCGTCTTTACAAAACCTGCCTTAGTTCTAGTATCACGACTCAAATTCTTTAGTTCTGGTCATCGTTTATCCGGCTTCTCGAGCAAGAGTCTCGGTATGCCTACTACGAAGGAGGCATAAAAAGATGTCAAAGTTTTCAGGTCTTGGTGGCCGCCTTTATCGCGGTGAAACCTCAGTTGAATTCATCGGTAAGCGCCGTCGTTGGTATGCACTATCAATTTTCTTTGTACTAGTCTCAATCGGCTCCCTTGCTGTGCAGGGTTTACATCTTGGAATTGAGTTCAAGGGTGGCTCATCATTTACGGTTACAACTAGTTCTCCTTCTGTGGAACAAGCTCGTAGTGCAGCACAGTCTGCAGGTGTTGATGGAGAGTTAATCGTTCAAGTTATTGGTCAGGATAAAGTTAGGGTTCAGACGGGATCTTTAGATTCGGCGGGCAACAATGCGGTGCAGGACGCCCTTGCAGCAAGTTTTGCAGTAGATGTTGCAACAATTGATACGCAGATTATTGGGCCTTCTTGGGGCGAAGAGATCACAAGAAAAGCTCTCTATGGCCTCATCGGTTTCTTGATTGTGATTATGGTTTATCTAGCCATGGCTCTTGAGCCGAAGATGGCAGTTGCGGCAATCATTGCAGTGCTACACGATGTGTTTATCACTGTTGGAATTTACGCCCTAGTTGGCTTTGATGTAACGCCAGCAACGGTCATTGGTTTCTTAACTATTTTGGGCTATTCGCTCTATGACACGGTTGTGGTTTTTGACAAGGTTCGTGAGAATACAAAATCAATTACAGCATCTTCGACTAAGACATACTCACAAGCAGTCAACCTTGCCGTAAATCAGACAATTGTTCGATCAGCAAATACCTCTATTGTCGCGCTCTTGCCCGTAGCAGCAATTTTATTCGTTGGCGCAGGCTTACTAGGTGCCGGTACCTTGAAGGATCTCTCACTTGCATTATTTATAGGTTTGATTGTTGGTACCTATTCATCGATCTTTATTGCACCTCCGATCCTTGCATCTTTGCGTGAGAGAGAACCTGCGATGCAGGCATTGGCAAAGCGTGTGAGCGCAAGATCAGGAGCAACTCCATCTTCTACTGCTATCGGTTCACCATCGATGCCAAACACATTGCGTGGTCCTCGTAATCAACCAAAGCGCAAGGGTCGTAAGTAGGGATTCTTGTGGACACCTTGATTGCACCTCTTATCAGTGCCCTCAAGGAAAATCATGCCTCTGTCAATGACGAGGAGATAACTCGTGCCTACTCCGTGGCAAAAGATGCTCACCAGGGTCAACTTCGAAAATCGGGTGAGGAGTACATAACTCATCCAGTTGCCGTCGCGGAGATATTAGCGAATTTAGGTTTAAACCCAGCAACAATCATCGCTGCACTTCTTCACGATACGGTTGAAGATACAAAGTACTCACTTGATCAGATGCGCAAAGATTTTGGTGATGAAATCGCGAATTTGGTTGATGGTGTTACCAAACTGGATAAGTTGATGTATGGGCCAACTGCTGAGGCTGAAACAGTTCGCAAGATGGTAATTGCGATGTCAAAAGATATTCGAGTGCTAGTAATTAAACTTGCAGATCGTCTACACAATGCCCGAACTTGGGCTTATGTTTCTTCCGAAACTGCTGAAAGAAAAGCTCGAGAAACTTTAGATATTTACGCACCCCTTGCCCATCGCCTTGGAATGAATGCAATGAAGTGGGAGTTAGAGGATTTATCCTTTGAAGTGCTAGAGCCAAAGAAGTTTGAAGAGATCTCACGATTGGTTGCAGAACGCTCCCCATCTCGGGCCAAGCTGACTGCAGAGGTGATAGAGACTGTAAAAGGTGATTTAGAAAAAGATCACATTGACGCATCTGTGACCGGAAGACAGAAGCATTTCTTCTCTGTGTATCAAAAAATGGTTGTTAGAGGACGAGAGTTCAATGAGATTTACGATCTTGTTGGGATTCGAGTGCTCGTCAACGATGTTCGCGACTGCTACGCAGTTTTAGGATCTATTCACGCACGTTGGAGTCCAGTGCCTGGTCGATTTAAAGATTACATTGCAATGCCTAAATTTAATCTTTATCAATCCCTTCATACAACTGTTATAGGTCCAACCGGTAAAGCGATTGAAATTCAAATACGTACGCATGACATGCATGCACGGGCTGAGTTGGGTATCGCCGCACATTGGAAGTACAAACAAGGTTCCGATAGCAATAACTCTTCACCTGAGCTGTTGTGGCTTCGTCAATTACATGAATGGCAGAAAGAGACTCAAGATCCTGCTGATTTCTTGGAGGCCCTACGTTTTGATCTGGGTTCTCCAGAAGTATTTGTATTTACACCGAAGGGGAACGTTGTGGCTCTGCCGGGTGGCTCAACTCCGGTGGATTTTGCATTCTCTGTTCATACCGATGTTGGACTGCGCTGTGCAGGAGCAAAGGTAAATGGACGATTAGTTCCCCTCGAATCTCGACTCGTAAATGGAGATGTCGTAGAGATCGTTACCAATAAGGGCGAAAACGCTGGACCAAGTCGCGACTGGTTGAACTTTGTACAAAGCCCAAGAGCGCGTTCGAAAATTAAGGCATGGTTTAGCAAAGAGCGTCGTGAAGAGGCGATCGATGCGGGCAGAGAATCAATTGCCCGCCAGATGCGCAAAGCAGGGCTGCCACTGCAAAAGATTTTCGCTGGTCATTCGCTGCTTGAACTTGCACACGATCTGAGATATTCAGATATCGAAGGTTTGTATTCAGCAGTTGGTGATGGACATGTGTCGGCATCATCAGTCGTCGAAAAACTTGTTGCTTCAATGGGCGCCGAGGACTCTCATCCAGAACCAACAATGGATGCTTATCTCAATCGATCTCCAAGCAACCGTCGTTCGAGTAATGCAATCGATGTTGAAGGAACTGATGACGTCCTCGTAAAACTAGCGCGTTGTTGCACACCAGTACCTGGTGATCAAATCATGGGTTTCATAACAAAAGGTAGTGGTGTCTCCATTCATCGAGCAGATTGCACAAACGCATTGGATCTGGAAAAACATCAAGGTGATAGAACCGTAAAGGTCAAATGGAGAACAGGAGCAGCTTCTGTTTTCTTAGTAAATATTCAGGTTGAGGCACTTGATAGAGCATCGCTACTGGCCGATGTAACGAGAACACTCTCTGAGCAACATGTAAATATTTTGAGTGCCTCTGTGAGTACATCGAAAGATCGAACTGCCTATTCACGCTTTACTTTTGAGATGGCTGATGCGACCCATTTGGACGCTGTTCTTGCCGCCGTGCGTCGAATTGAAGGCGTATTCGATGTCTACCGAACAACTAACAACTAGAAAAAAAGTTTTTCTACTTAGTTGAACTCATCAAGGGTTTTTTGAGCCTCTGCTAACCAGACCTTACGCGCTTGCGCTGATTCACTTGCCTCATTTGCTTTTTTGGTATTTCCAACGGCAGCAGATTTTTCGGCAATTTTTTCATAGCTCGCAATCGATGCGGACAATTGAGCAACAACTTCCTCTGCGCGCTTCTTGGCTGCAGGGTCAGACTTTCTCCAGATATCGGCTTCTGCTTCTTTGATGGTTTTTTCCACTGCGTTTACACGTGCATCAAGTGCTGCTCGCTTATCACGGTGAGTCATGCCGATTTTTTCCCAGGTACGAAGATGCTCTGAGAATGCTTTTCGTGCAGACTTTACATCTGTCAACGGTAGTAATGATTCGATTGCGATGATCAGTTCTTCCCGTTTAGCAAGATTTGCCGTCATCGTTGTATCGCGCTTTTCTAAGTCGGCATTCTTTGCGGTAAAGAATTGGTCTTGGGCTGCTTTAAAACGTGCCCATAACTTCGCATCCTCATTTGGTTTTCCTCGACCAGCAGCTTTCCACTGATCCATTAAAGATTTAAACTTCTTTGCAGTGGGCACCCATTCAGTTGATGTGGCTAACTTCTCTGCCTCAACAACTATTAGCTTTTTGGCGTCGGCCACAACAGATTGGGTTGCCTCTAAAGCTGCAAAGTGAGTTCTGCGTCGTTTATCAAACTTATTGCGTGATGATGAAAAGCGCTTCCATAAGGCAGTATCTGTGTTTTTGTCTAGGCGAGGTGCCGCCTTCCATTCATCCATTAATACCTTGAGACGATCCCCAGTTGATTTCCAACTTTCAGATAGTGCAAGCGATTCAGCCTCAGCGACGATTTTTTCTTTCTCAACAATTATCTGCGCACGACGTGCCTCTTTTGCGGCCGTTTCTGCTGCCTTCTTAGCCTCGTAGGCTTCACGATGGCCTTCTATAAGTGGCTCAATCTGTTCAACAGATGCTGCTAGTGATTCGAGATCTCCAACACCATTGAGATCTTTTACTTGCTCACGAAGTTTTTTAACGGCCGCATAGGCATCTGATGGAACCATTGCGCCACTTTTGATACGAGCAGCAAGGAGTGCAACCTCTGACGCTAGATGCTCAAACTTTCGTACAAAATAGTTCAGCGCCTCTTCGGCAGTTTTTCCTGGATATGAACCAACTGCCTTTTCACCACTTGAAGTGCGAACATAAACTGTTCCATCTTCGCCAACTCGACCAAAGGCCGAAGGATCTCCAATCAACGCGCTGGCTGCACTTACAGCTTGAGGCAGTACTGCCGGGTTGACCTGCTGTGGAAAATTCGTATCTGTCATGAGAGATCCTTTCAGCGCGTTGTTCGAGTCGAACGTCGCTATGTACTAGGCGATGCTAAGAAGTCCTAAGACATCCGAGCGTGGATTGGGTGCGTATGCAGTGGTAAAAGGTACCCTGTCTACCTATGCGAGCGTCAATCTCGCCAATTCTGAGCGTGACGAAGGGCAAATTTAATGTTGGTTGACTCATTTGCGGCGAAAATGTATGCGACCAACTGCTGGGTTTTAGCATCTGCCCCGGGATCTGAGTGCGTCGTTATTGATCCAGGAATGCCCAATGTTTCTTTGGAGTTAGAGGAGTTGCTAACTCGACATAAGTTAAAGCCTGTGGCGATTATTGCAACACACTCTCACCTTGACCATACGTTTTCAATCCAACCCCTCGCTGATGGCTATTCAATTCCAACATACATTCATAGCCAGGATCGCCCCTATCTAACAAGACCGCAAGATCAAGTAAGTCCTGAATTTTCACAGACTTTGCAGGGTATGAGTTTTGTTGAGCCGCAGGATGTTCGAGAACTTCGCAATGGTGAAGTACTAAATCTTGTAGGTCTCTCATTTAAAACAATCCATTCACCGGGACATACGGGTGGATCCCTTATGTTTGAAATTGATGATGAAGTTCTTGTGACAGGAGATGTTCTTTTTGCCGGCGCCATTGGTCGCACCGATTTGCCAACTGGATCTGCCTCAGAGATGGAGGAGACATTGCGCAAGAAAGTCCTACCACTGGGTGATCACTTAAGAGTTTTGCCCGGTCACGGCCCAGAAACGGTATTGGCTCATGAGAAAAAAACGAATCCATACCTCACCAGTTTAATTGGGCGTCACTGATGGCCAATCAGAAAATTCAAGCGCCGAAGGGAGTTAGTGAATACTTCCCTGATCGATCAAATTTATTCGAACATGTCAGAGATAGTTTGATTGCACCTGCAAAAAAATCGGGCTATCAATTAATCGAACTTCCTGTTTTCGAAGATACGGATTTATATAGAAGGGGAGTGGGGGAATCTACCGACGTTGTCTCAAAAGAGATGTATACATTTGAAGATCGCGGTGGAAGATCGATCACTTTGAGGCCAGAAGGTACTGCCGGTGTAATGCGTGCTGTTATTGAACATGGTTTGGATCGCGGCCAGCTTCCAGTAAAACTCTGGTACTCAGGTCAATTTTTTCGCGCAGAACGCCCACAAGCTGGAAGATACAGACAGTTCTATCAAGTAGGTGTTGAAGCAATTGGTATTGATGATCCAGCTGTTGATGCAGAGGTTATAGCTATAGCAGATGCTGGTTTTAAGAGCCTGGGTCTTAATAAGTACCGATTAGAAATGACTTCTTTGGGTGATGCAGCATCTAGGGCGGCTCACCGGGTAGATCTTTTAAAGTTTATATCGGGTTTAGATTTGGATGAAGCTACAGCAGAGAGAGCAAAGATTAATCCTTTGAGATTATTTGATGACAAACGTGAAGAGATGAAGAAGGCAATGGCAAAGGCGCCGCTTCTGATGGACTACTTAAATGTAGAGTCTTCTGAACACTTTAATAAGGTTTTGAATTATTTAGATTGTTTGAATGTTTCGTATGTTTTAAACCCAAGAATGGTTCGTGGCCTGGATTATTACACCGGTACAACGTTTGAGTTTGTTCATGAACTTTTGGGTGCGCAGTCTGGAATAGGCGGGGGCGGCCGGTACGACGGTTTGATGCAAGATCTTGGTGGCCAAGCTTTGTCAGGAATCGGTTTTGGCCTAGGGGTAGATAGAGTGTTATTAGCAGCCGAGGCCGAAGGTGTCATTAGTCAGGATGCGTTTGCTTCTGATCTATACATAATCCCTTTGGGAGAAGAGGCCAAGCAAGTAGCTTTGACTATTGCACATGATCTTCGCGCACGAGGCAAAGTTGTAGAGATTGCATTTGGAGACAGAGGTCTTAAAGGTTCGATGAAAGCAGCCGATAAAGCTGGGGCCACATACTCCATAGTGTTGGGTGAATCTGAGTTAAGTACCGCCACGGTCGATCTAAAGCATATGAATTCGGGTAAGAGTTCTTCAGTTAAGATTGACTCATTACATCAGCACCTATAACCGTGATTGTCGAAAAATAGAGGATTACAAGTAAATGCTACGTACACACGATGCTGGTTCGCTAAATAAATCTTTAGTGGGCAAAACAGTAACTCTTGCCGGTTGGGTTTCAAGACGTCGAGATCATGGCGGAGTGGCCTTCATAGATCTGCGCGATTCCTCTGGTTCGGTTCAAGTAGTAATCCGCGATGAAAAGATGGCTGGATCTCTTAGAGCCGAATGGTGTCTTTTGATTACAGGAGAAGTAGTTGCTCGCCCTGATGGAAATGAAAACAAGAACATTCCAACTGGAGAGATTGAAGTGATGGGAGATCACGTTGTAGTTCTCTCCGAGTCGGCGCCTCTACCTTTCCCAATCGATAGCGGAGATGAATCTGAGATCAATGAAGAGTCGCGTTTGCGATTTAGGTATCTAGATCTACGTCGCGAGAAACCAGCTCATAACCTTCGCATGCGATCAAAGGTAACTTCCACGATACGTCGCGTAATGGAAGAGGAGTCATTCCTAGAGATTGAAACTCCTTATCTAACTCGGTCAACTCCAGAGGGCGCGAGGGATTTCTTGGTTCCGGTTCGCCTACAACCAGGCAGTTGGTATGCCCTTCCTCAGTCGCCTCAACTTTTCAAACAATTGTTAATGGTTGCAGGAATGGAAAAGTATTATCAGATTGCTAGATGCTTCCGAGATGAAGATTTTAGAGCAGATAGACAACCAGAATTTACTCAGCTCGACATTGAGATGTCATTTATCGATCAAGAAGATATTCTCGCAGTAGCTGAGAAAATTGTTGCTCGCGTTTGGAAAGAAAGCGTTAATTACGAAATTTCTCTTCCAATTCCACGCATGACATATGCCGATGCGATGAGAGATTACGGATCAGATAAGCCAGATTTACGTTTTGGAAATAAACTAGTAGATCTAACGACATTCTTTTCTGACACGGCCTTCCGCGTATTTCAAGCACCATACGTAGGCGCAGTTGTTATGCCAGGTGGCGCAACATCGCCTCGACGCGAATTAGATGCTTGGCAAGATTGGGCAAAAGCCAGAGGTGCCAAGGGCTTGGCATACATTTTAGTAAATGATGATTCAACGTTGGGTGGACCTGTATCCAAAAATCTCTCCGAAAAGGAGAGCGCAGGAATTGTTAGCGCAGCAGGTGCGAAAGCAGGCGATGCCATATTTTTTGCAGCCGGTGAGCGAACAGCTTCGTTAAATATTCTTGGTGCTGTCCGTTTAGAAATTGGTAAGCGATGTAATTTGATTCCTGAAGGTACATGGGAGTTTGTTTGGGTTGTAGATGCACCTATGTTCGAACCTACCGATGGAGGCGGGTGGACGGCAGTTCATCATCCATTTACAGGCCCAAAACCTGAATTTACGGATTCCTTTAAAGCCAATCCAGGAGAGGCTTTGGCCTATGCATATGACATAGTTTTAAATGGCACCGAGTTAGGTGGAGGCTCCATTCGAATTCACGATAGAGATATTCAAAAAGATGTTTTTTCTGTGATCGGTTTAAGTGATGAAGAGGCTTCCAGTAAATTCGGATTCTTACTCGAAGCCTTTAATTATGGACCGCCTCCGCACGGTGGAATCGCTTTAGGTTTAGATCGTGTCTGTGCTCTTTTGACTGGATCGGATTCAATTCGCGAAGTCATCGCATTTCCAAAAACGGCCAGTGGTGGCGATCCGTTGACAGGTGCACCAACACCAATTACCCCCGCTCAACGCAAGGAAAGCGGAATAGATTGGGTTCCAGAAGTTAAATCCAACGAGGGCAAGTAGTTCTCAGATAGGCTTATCGCATGGGTCCAGGTGGAATCGCAACAATAATCGCAGCATCTTCATTGGCTGTGATTGCTATAGCTATTGCATACGTTGTCGTCCGGGTTGGTCGTTTAGTAGATGAAGCTAAAGCATCACTAAAGGCGCTGACAGCCGAAACGGCCCCTCTTATCGATGAAGTGCACACAACTGTGACACTGGTTAATGGGCCTTTGCACAGCATTAATCGAATCACCAAGAATGCCGAAGAAGTGACAAATAAGTTTACGGAAGCAACCGGTGAATTCATTACAAAAAATAGTTCTGTTGTAAAAGTTGCAGGTGCGCTTATCTCCGCTGCACAGATGAAAAAAGGTCGCTCAAAAAAGAAGAAGGCTGAGTGATTCTAGACAGTGGAATCCGCCGAGATCCGTTCGCGCTGGCTGCGCTTCTTTGAATCTGATAATCGACAGGGCTTAACCCATACGATCGTTCCATCTGCCTCTCTTATCGCAGATGATCCAAATCTTTTGCTTGTAAATGCAGGGATGGTTCCCTTTAAGCCATATTTTCTAGGTGAGGTAACTCCGCCCTACAAGCGAGCAACATCAGTTCAAAAATGCGTTAGAACACTTGATATAGATGAAGTTGGAAAAACAACAAGACATGCATCGTTTTTTCAAATGTGTGGAAATTTTTCTTTTGGTGATTATTTCAAAGAAGGCGCAATCGCATTAGCTTGGGAACTTCTCACCCGCCCTGTAAGCGATGGGGGATACGGGCTACCTGAAGAAAAACTCTGGGTGACTGTGTATTTAGATGATGATGAAGCGGCAGATATTTGGCACAAGAAAATCGGAGTACCTAAAGAACGCATTCAGCGGCGAGATATGGCAGATAACTTTTGGTCGATGGGCGTTCCAGGTCCTTGTGGACCATGCTCGGAGATTTATTATGATCGAGGCCCAGCATATGGAGTCGAGGGTGGACCAATCGCAGATGAAAATAGATACCTTGAAGTTTGGAATCTGGTTTTCATGCAAAATGAGCGAGGAGCCGGTGGCGGTAAGGACAGTTATCCAATTCTTGGTGAACTTCCGGCCAAAAGCATTGATACAGGGTTGGGATTAGAACGTACTGCCGCAATTTTGCAGGGTGTAGAAAACATCTACGAAATTGACACCACTGTTCAAATTCTAAATCGTGCTACAGAGTTAACTGGCGTTAAATACTCTCAATCAGAAAAGACAGATATTTCACTTCGTGTCATTGCAGACCATGCTCGAACCTCTGCGATGCTAATAGGAGATGGCGTTACTCCTGGAAATGAAGGGCGCGGCTATGTTCTTCGACGAATGATGCGCCGAACAATAAGAAATATGCGCTTACTTGGATCAAGTGAACCAGTGATGTCGGAACTAACCGTCGCCGCAATCTCAGCTATGGGCTCGCAGTATCCAGAATTAGTCAGTGATAAGAAGCGCATTCTTGAAGTAAGTGTCGCTGAAGAAGAGAGTTTCCTGCAGACCTTAAAGAGTGGCACTGCAATTTTCGACCTAGCCTCGACGGCGACCAAGAAAGGCAAGAGCAGTGTTCTTGCCGGTGATGAAGTATTTAAGCTTCATGACACTTACGGATTTCCTTTTGACTTAACCCTTGAGATGGCCAGAGAAGAAGGCCTAACCGTTGATGAAGAAGGATTCCGTCGCCTGATGAAGGAACAACGCGACCGAGCCAAAGCGGATGCGAAATCAAAGAAATCCGGACACGCAGATGTTTCGGTATATCGATCGATAGCGGACAAAAATGGCAAGAGTGAATTTGTTGGCTATACCCAAGAGAGCAGCGAAGCGAAAATTACTGGAGTCTTAGTTAATGGACTTGGAGTAAGTGCAGCTTCTGAAAATGATGAAATCGAAGTGACCTTGAATAGAACGCCTTTCTATGCTGAAGGAGGTGGCCAGCTAGCCGACGGTGGTTTCATCACATTGGATAACGGATCGATTATCGAGATTGATGATGTTCAAAATCCCGTTCCCGGTCTATCAGTACATCGAGGTCGAGTTGTTCGCGGTAGCGTCGAGGTTGGCGCAAACGTTCTTGCAGAGATAGACAGAGAGAGACGAAAAGGAATCTCTCGTGCTCACACCGCAACGCATATGGTTCATAAGGCATTTCGCGAAGCGTTGGGCGAAACAGCGGTTCAAGCGGGTTCAGAGAATGCGCCAGGTCGTTTTCGTTTTGATTTTCCTGCAACTGGATCAGTATCGGCATCTGTATTAAATGAAGTTGAATCTAGAGTAAATACACTTTTGTTGGACAACCTTGAAGTAACTGCACAATCCATGAGTCAAGCAGAAGCAAAGCAATTAGGCGCTATGGCTTTGTTCGGTGAAAAGTATGGTGATGTCGTTCGAGTGGTCAGTGTCGGAGATTGGGCACGCGAACTGTGTGGTGGTACTCACGTAGAAAGATCAGGTCAACTAGGAGTTGTGAAACTACTTGGTGAATCATCAATTGGTGCGGGTGTCCGTCGAATTGAGGCATTAGTGGGAGTGGATGCCTATAAATTCTTAGCACGGGAACATGTTTTATTGAATTCTTTAACGGAGATTATTAAAGGGGCCCGAACTGAGGAGTTGCCTGAAAGAATTTCGGATTTACTGAGCAAAATGAAAGAGGTAGAAAAGGATCTAGCGGCACTGCGTTCAACTGCTGCTCTGGCACAAGTTGGAGAGTTAGCTAAGAATGCTAAGACAGTTAATGGCTATTCACTTGTCACTGCTTTAATGTCCGACGGAATAAATTCAGAAGATCTGCGCAAAATCTCAATTGACTTAAGAGGACGTTTAAAGAACTCTGTTGTCGCACTTATCAGTAGTAATGAGGGTAAACCGGTACTGGTAGTTGCAGTAAGTGATGAAGCAAGGGCCGCAGGGGTAAAAGCTGGCGCACTTGTAAAGATTGGTTCCACAGTCTTAGGCGGTGGAGGCGGCGGTAAGGATGATTTCGCACAAGGTGGTGGCGTTGACCCGTTGAAATCCAATGAGGCTCTCTCTGCAATATCAACTTCGTTAGCCGGGTAAACTCATGCAACGCGGCCGTCGAATAGCCTTTGATTACGGGGACGCTCGAATTGGAGTAGCGGCAAGCGATGCAGATTCAATTTTAGTTTCTCCTCTGACTACCTTATCGACCTCATCAAAAACTATTTTCAAAGAAATTTCGATGATTTTTCAAGATGTGGATCCCGTTGAGATTTATGTGGGAAAGCCAACCAACCTTAATGGCGTGGATTCAATCGCGACTTCTAAGGCTATAGATTTCGTTGAAGAACTGAAGAAAATCACTCAAATACCCATCAAACTCATTGATGAGCGAATGAGTACAGTTTCTGCATCAAAATATCTTCGTCAAGCAGGAATTGATGCGAAGAGTTCTAAATCGATTATTGACATGGCTGCCGCTGTTGCAATTCTTGAATTTGCCATCTCCATTGAAAAAGGGAAATCGTGAACTCCATTCGAAACATTGAGGGCCTTAGAAGAGTTCTACTAGCACTCCTCCTCATTTTTGCTCTAACAGTAGGTATATTTTCCTTTCGCTCCCAAAACTCTTCGGCGCCTGATTACCCAGCAGTCCAGATTCTCGAAAGTTCGCCAGAAGTTCTCATCGAAATTCCCAAAGGTGCAACCGGATCAGAGATTGCACAGATTCTTTTTGAAAATGGTGTCGTAAAGTCTGCTTCAGCTTATTTTCAAACAGCAGTGGCTGACCTCCGATCACAGAAAGTTGCTCCTGGTTCTCATCGGATAAACCTGAAAATATCAGCCAAGCAGGCGTTGGAACAGTTGTTGGATCCTGCCAGAATGCCTAATTTGTTGAAAGTTTTTGAAGGAGAATGGAAAAGCGAAGTTGCTCAAGCCTTAGCTGACTATGGTTTTTCATCAGCGGAAATTGAGAGGGCTTTTGGTCTAGTTTCTTTACCCAAAGGCTTTCGTGATGTGGAGGGACTTCTCTTTCCTGCTCAGTACGCATTTGAAAAGAGCACACCAGCACAGGTGGTTGTCCAAGAAATGATAAATCGATTCACATCCGATGTCTGGGCACAACGCATTTTGGCTTCCAAGGGTCCTTTTACACCTTTAGAAATGTTGACTATTGCATCGATTATTCAAGCAGAGGGTGAAACAAAGGCGTTTACCAAGGTCTCTCGTGTGATTTTCAACAGACTTGAGAAAGGCATGCCACTACAAATGGATGCGACGGTTCATTACGTTCAAAAATCACGAGGTAATATTTTCTTGAGCACACGGTCAACTCTTATCAAATCTGCATACAACACATACAGAAATCGTGGGCTTCCTCCAGGTCCAATTGGAAACCCTGGTAGTGAGGCAATGTCAGCAGCCCTTAATCCCGCTGATGGAGATTGGCTGTATTTCATTACCGTTGCGCCAGAAGATACAAGATTTACAGCCTCATTCGACCAATTCAATGAATGGAAGGCTTTATACACAAAGAACAGAAAGGCGGGTCTGTTTAAGTGATCAGAGCAGCCGTTTTAGGTTCTCCAATTTCGCATTCTTTAAGTCCACAACTTCACAAACTCGCCTATGAGTCATTAGGGGTTGAAGCAGAGTATTCCCGTTTTGAAGTTAAAAGCGGTGAGCTGAAGAGTTTCCTTGTGGCAAACACTGATTTAAATGCGTTGTCACTGACTATGCCGTTGAAAGAAGAGGCGCTTAGTATTGCAGACGATGTTTCCAACATTTCAAAACAGATACAAAGTGGAAACACATTAATCAAGGAGAATGGAAAGTGGAGCCTGACAAGCACGGACGTAGATGGATTTACTGAGGCGATAAAAAGTCGTCAGGTTCAAATTAATCAAGGTGTTCTCGTTATCGGTTCGGGTGCGACCGCCCGTGCATTTATGGCCTTCTGCAACGCAGATGAACAAGTGCAACGTGGACAGGTACACGTTATTCATAGGAACCCAGATCGGCAAAAGCAGATGCAAGCAGCTGCGCCAGATCTTGATTTAGTTTTTCATCAATGGGGATCTTTCTCTTTGATAAATCAAATGAGCTTGATCGTTAACACAACGCCGGCTGGAGTCGCAGACACATTTATCGAATATGTATCCAAACCCCAAGGGGTCTTCTTTGAGGCTTTATATAACCCTTGGCCTACGCGTTTGTTCCAAGAGTGGACGAAGCAAGAGGCAGAGACAATCGATGGAGTCGACCTGCTTGTTCATCAGGCCATCTCTCAAGTGGAGATTTTTTCCAACAAAACTGTTGATAGAAACGTACTCTCAACTCTTATGCGATCAAAAGCACTCGAGCTCCTGGAGCGATCCACAGGTAATTAAATCGTAGTTGTCGAAAGAGTACCTTTCGCTTGTGTTACTTCTTTGGTTAGTATTTTGGTCGATCTCCTGTCCGATCATGATCAGTGATCTTGCTACTAAAAAAATACCGAATATTTATCTCAAGCTTTTGGCAGCCCCCACAAGTATGATCATCTTCATTTCAGGAATCGGACCAACGGTAAATCTGATCTTTGCCTTCATAGTTCTAAGCATCTTCACAATTATTGGCGTTGGAATGGGCGATATTAAATTATTGGCGCTTGCTTTCGCGATATTTAATTCACAAATGGATTTTTCTATTGCACGTTATTTATTCGTTTTGCTTGGGTGCGCAGTTGTGCATATTTGTATCGACACCATAGGAAGAAGGCGCCTAATAGAACGAATAGCCCTTGCTCCAAGTATTTTTCTAGCATTTGCACTCTATTTGTCAGCGAGATAGCCCCTCCATCTGCAACAATAGGCATATGCGTTGGTTAACTGCAGGTGAATCCCATGGTCAGGCCTTGAGTGCGATTGTTGAAGGTATTCCTGCATCCGTAGAAGTAAATACATCTGACATCGATTTTCACCTGCGCCGCCGCCGCTTAGGGGTAGGACGAGGCGCTCGACAAAATTTTGAGGCAGATAAGGTCACAATCCTCGGTGGGATAAGACTGGGATTAACGCAAGGCGGTCCTATCGCAATCCAGATTGATAACTCTGAATGGCCTAAATGGGAAAAGGTTATGTCAGCCGATCCTGTTCCAAAGGAAGAGATTGAAAATCTAGCTCGCAACGCACCACTGACAAGACCGCGACCAGGTCATGCAGATTTAGTTGGGATGCAAAAATATAATTTGGATGATGCGCGGCCGATTTTGGAAAGAGCTAGTGCGCGAGAGACAGCATCCAGAGTTGCCTTGGGTGCAGTGGCTCGTAAATTTTTAGAACAATCAGTTGGGATTACGATTCTAAGTCACGTTTTATCAATTGGAACCGTTCGTATTGATGATCAAACGCAACTTCCATTGTCAACGGATATGGAGCGCATCGACGCTGATCCGGTTAGGTGCTCTGACCCAGATACAAGTGCAAAAATGGTTTCTGAAATTGAATCAGCACACCGTGATGGCGATACGTTAGGTGGAGTAGTTGAAGTAGTAGCTTTCAATATGCCGCCAGGTTTAGGTTCACATGTTCATTGGGATCGTCGCTTGGACGCTCGATTAGCTGGTGCGGTAATGGGAATTCAGGCGATAAAGGGTGTTGAGATTGGTGATGGATTCCAAACTGCAACACGCCGTGGTTCTGTTGCTCATGATGAGATAGAAAAAAACAAAAATGGCGCAATAGTTCGTCGCACGGACCGTGCGGGTGGAACTGAAGGTGGTATGTCAAACGGTGAAATATTGCGAGTTCGAGCAGCTATGAAACCTATTTCAACAGTACCAAAGGCACTTGATACAGTCGATGTTGCAACTGGGGAAGCCGCCAAGGCGATAAATCAACGCTCTGATGTTTGCGCAGTCCCAGCTGCTGGCGTTGTTGCAGAAGCAATGGTTGCATTGGTTCTAGCAGAGGCTGTCCTTGAAAAATTCGGCGGCGATTCAGTAACGGAAACCCGAAGAAATTATCAGTTGTATATTGCTT
>Ga0247722_10001029_pt1 | contig 15912 bp, 8 predicted proteins | sample MSEWelMarce3H_FC_FD_189094 | JGI IMG/M metagenome (GOLD analysis project Ga0247722, IMG submission 189094) | Subsurface sediment microbial communities from gas well in West Virginia, United States - MSEEL Well Study Marcellus 3H_FC | ecosystem: Environmental > Terrestrial > Deep subsurface >... | reverse complement strand
ACTAGTTAGAGGTTCAGTCGTACAAAAGACCACCGACAACAAACTATTTTTCTTCGTGTCTGTCGGCCGAGGTGGAAATACAATTTCATTTTCACCGGATGGCAAACAATGGCATGGCACCGGCGCCACAGTATTCACCTCAAGAGGTAACCGGATTGCCCATAATGGAACCATGTATGTTCTAGCCGGAGAAGGTGGAAACACAATTGCCTATTCGAACGAAGGAGTTTACTTTATTGGTCTTGGTGCAACCGTATTTACTTTGGCTGGATACGGCATTGCTAACAATTCATATATGTGGGTCGCTGTCGGCAAGGGAGGAAACACGATTGCGACAAGCACAAATGGAACAACATGGGTCGGTCGATCATCGGCATTCTCTACAGCCGGTTATAACGTGACTTGGGCAAATAACCAGTGGGTAGCAGTCGGCGAAGGTGGAAATACGATTTCATCTAGTATTGACGGAATCACTTGGACAGGAAGAGAGGCATCTATAATTTTTACCAAAGCCCGCGGTATTGCTTACGGAGCGAATCGATGGGTAGCAGTGGGCGAAGGTGCAAATACTATCGCGACTTCCCCCGATGGTATCACATGGACTGGACTTGGAAGTACAACTTTCACAACAGTCGGAAACAATGTCGCTTGGAATGGGTCTCGATTTGTAGCCGTAGGTCAAGGTGGAAATACAGTCGCAACAAGTGTTGATGGCACCACATGGTCTGCAGTAGCAGGAACCACATTTTCTAATTACGGGTCCGACATTAAGTGGTTACATAATAATTGGGTTGCCGCGGGATCAGATCCTTCACGCAATTACTTGGGCTCAGTAGATGGTTTAATATGGACCAGCTTAGGCAGAGGCACATATACAACCGAAGCGCTTGGTGTAGGTGGATATGCATATGTGAATAAAACCAGATATGTTACCGTTGGTGGCGGCTCATATACACAAGTATGTACCTCTTACGACGGTATCAACTGGATTCATACAACGTCCATCGCTTCTTATGGTGGAGCTTGCGTTGCATTCGGAAAAGACGCATCGGATAATGATTTATGGGTTGCTTGTTCAGGTGGTATTGTTACCTCTCTTGACGGATTTAATAGTCATGTTAATAGATATAATGGAGGTGCAGTGTGTGCCGCTTACGGTGGAAACACTTGGGTTGCTGCAAGCGGAAATTCATCTGTTTTTGTTTCTTCGAATGGTTTCATAACTACGACTGTGGTAACAACAAGCCCCATCGGAACCACAAAAGCCGTGGCATTTAACGGATCTCAATGGGTTCTTGGTGGAAGCGGCGGAAATATTTTCGCAACCAGCGCGAATAATGGCGTAACTTGGGTTGGTAGAGGTTCCACAACTGCGTTTAGTCAATGCAACTGCATTGTTTGGGGCAATGGACTCTGGGTTGCCGGTGTAAATGGTCTTACTGGAAACGGCATTGCAACTTCAACGGACGGCATTACATGGACGGGTCGCGCCGCCGGTGTCACTGACAATGCTCAATGCATCGGATGGAACGGATCGATCTTCGTTGCAGGTTGTTACGGAGGGGCGTCTAAAATCGTAACTTCTCCCGATGGTATTGTATGGACCGCACGCAACGCCGTAACAATCATTGCAAATCCCCCATCCACAGTGGTTTGGGACGGATCAAAGTGGATAATGCTCGCGTCCGGAAACCCGTCTGCGGCTTACTCTTTCGATGGAATAAACTGGATGTCAAAAACACCAAGTATATTGGTTAATGGTTTAGGAACCAGTTTGGGTAAACTTCAGAGTTCAAATGACACTTATCCAGTCGTTGTAAAAGTCTACGACAAGTCAAGTAAAGGCAACAACTCCACTGTTGTGTGGGAAAATATACAATCCAATTTCACGACCTCTCGAGTTCTAAGGGAAAACTTGATTAATGGATATCCCGCTCTGCAGTTAGTTAGGTCGGGTTTCACAAATCCTTATACTCCCGGCTACTCTGGTAACACATTTTCGTTCTTCGCGGTTGTCAAATTTAACATGATGTTCGGAAGTCCACGATTCATCTCTTTCGGACCTGGATCGACCGCAGACGATGCCTCACTGAGTACCGCATTCACTCTATCGGGTGTACAAACCAGTGCGACCAATTATGCACTTTCCCTTTGGCGAAACAATGTCCAGTTCCCAATTTCAAGCATCGTTCTCGGCACACCCTACTTGATCTCCGCCTATTTCACAGGTTCGAAGGTCCATGTAGGCATCAATGGTGTTTATACAGCATTCGACTGCTCCGGTAATTTCAATATCCAGAAGGTAGGCGTCGGCATCAACACATTCGACAACTCTGGATCAACTCATGCGACTGATTATGGAGAGATCATGACATTCACCACAGTTCCAACTTCGATTCAGCGTCTGACATTGGAAGGCTACTTGGCGCATAAATGGGGACTGCTCAGCGCTTTGTCCGACTCTCATCCTTACAAAACAATTGAACAAAGGTTGTCTCCCATTTTCATCCCCCAGTCAAATAACTCGGGATACGCAAGAAGAATTGTGGAGACATTCCCCATGTCTTATTATCCGGTTTTAGAAGAAGGTTCTAAACTGGGCAACTACTCTTCGTTAGAGAAGTACAGAGACGGTACATTTTCGGGCCAACCAAGCTACGATGCAAATATCATTCAAGACATGTCTCTTTACTACAACTTTAATGTAGTTTCGGCGCCCGGTTCCAATTATGCCACCGGCGCCTATGTGGTCGACGCGTCTCTTTCGGCAAGCGGATTAGTCTCAACAACCACTTTTAAATTTGGTACTTCTTCTCTCGTACTTTCTCCAACATCGAGTCTTACTTTGCCACCCGTTTCTGTGTACCCTCTTGGAACTTCCTTCTCTTTCTGGTTAAAGTCCAATGCGAATGCCAGCAATTCTTACGTATTTGCGTTAAGAAACAACAGCGACTTGAACCAACAAAGTATTTATTTCAACATTTCCGGCAACACATACTCACTCAATGTTATTAACAGTTCTGCAAGCAGTTCCACATTGACTGGTACGGCAAATATCAACAATAACGCATGGGTGCACTTTGTCTGGACAATGGACCCCAATGGCAACTGGCAAACTTATATCAATAATGTGTTGACTGACAATTCAAGCGGTCGCGTGTATCCCACGATATGTTCGAGAAACACATGTAACCTTGGAGCTGCCACATTCACAGATGCTCACTTGGACGAGTTTATGATGTTCAATCGCGTCTTGACTGCGGCTGAAGTGTCGACGCTTTTTGAAGGCACTCCTATTTACTTGGGAACAAATCCAGTGATAACAAGCACTTCCGATCAACAGTTCGGCACAATGAGCTTGAGATTCCCTGGCACAGGCCATACTGGAACAGTGGCGCTTAACCCTCTTTCATTTTCCGAAGGAAATGCGATGACTTTGTCTGCGTGGGTCAAGTTTGCTTCCTTAGATTCAGTGCCGCGCACGATTGTTTCGTTAACAAATGCCACAGACTCAATCCGGTTGGCGGCGACATCTGCCAATTATGTCTTGTATCGCGGTAACAGTGCATTAACTGTTCCAGTTACCCCCACGTTAAACACATGGACACACTTGGCTGCAAACTGTCCCAACATTGCAACAAGTACAAATTCGTGGCAATTAAGCGTCAACAAAAATGCAACCACTGCGATTTTACCAACCGATACAACCCCAGGCAACAATGTTTATACAAAATGCGCCATCGGCATGGACGTGTCTTCCAACAGTGCAAAGATGGACGGCTTCATCGACGATGTTCGCGTGTTCAACTCTTCATTGTCTACCGCCCAAGTCTCTCAGTTATACGATGGACGGGTTGATCTCAATGCTATCGCTTCTCATTACACATTTGATTCGGTGAAAGGAAACACTTCGTTACCCAATTTTGCCTCTGGTTCGGTTGTCTATGACGCCTCAATCACAAATATGGATCTGCATACAACTGTTGGAAACCGCCTTGGTCTTGGCTGCCTCAATTTCTATTCTACCAACTATGCTGGTACTGTAACATTGGGACCGATCGATTTACGCGCAGACCCGAATAATGCCACATTTTCCACGTGGGTAAAATTCTCCTCTCTTGACACAGTTCCAAGAACGGTCTTCTCTTTCGGACAGAATAACCGTTCCATCACATTGAGTGCAACTTACAATAATTACACGTTCACTTATAGAAATGCATCTTCCACGTCATTCATCAATGTTCCCGGTACTAACTTGGACACATGGAACCACATCGCGGTTGAAGTGAATAATGCCGCTTCCAACTCGTGGTTATTCTACTTGAATGGTCTAAAAACAAGATTCCTCGTGGACTCATCCTCCGCTCTAGCTCTTCCTGCCGTTGATTTCGCTAACGTATATACTTCAAACTATTTGGGTGTGGATGTGTCGGTTAACAAAATGCATGGTTACGTGGACGACACGCGTATTTACAATAAAGGCCTTACAGATTCTGAGGTTCTCAATGTGTTAAACACCGACGCCGTGTTTTCTGTGGAAACAATTAAACTTGAGAAGCAAAGGGCGTTATTAACGACAATCACATTGTCATCTATTAGCAACTTTGCTTATGGTGCGACAATGTCTGCGTTTATTAACGGTACGACTGTATCCGCAGAAGGAACCTTAAAATTCTATGCAAGCTACACATCGCTTCAAGAAATTACTGTATCGACAGTACTCGACGCAGGAACTTACACAATTTACTGCTCTTTTACGCCGACGGATCCAGCTGAATTCCAGTCAACAAGCGCGACAAAAACAATTACTGTACAAAAACTGACGAGCACTGTAACATTACCATCGATAAGTACATTTGCTTACGGCACAACAATGTCATCGTTCATAAGCCAAACCACGACATCTGTCGTCGGTCTCAAGTCTTTCTATGTAACTGACCCATCCGGTCAAGAACTTACTGCATCGAGCATATTGAATGTTGGAACTTACACAATTTATTGCAACTTTGACCCAACGAACAGTGCCAATTACACGTCTTCATTTGCGACAAAACAACTCATTGTCACCCAACTGCAAATTAATATGGTATATGGACCACTTTATGCACTTACCTACGGCACAACTCTGTTGAGTCGTTTGTCCGCTTCAATCACGCCAGTCGTAGACGGTTCCATGAGTTACTACATAAACTCGGTACAAGTATCAAGCACAACCATTTTGGATGCAAGCTCTCATGTAATTACTGCGACATTCGTACCAACATCGTCAAACTACCTTGGGTCATCGACTAGTCTCCCGCTCGTTGTGAACAAGTCACCTACCATCGTTACATACCCCGCGCTGCAAAGTGTATTTTTCAATTCAGCCATCGGTACTGATTCTTTGAGAGCAACCGTTACACCCGATGTCAGCGGTAATATGGCTTATTTCACCAATAGCACATTCACCAACCAAGTGATGACAACCACATTGTTGCCTCAAGGTACTTACACCTTGTACGCGCGATTTACTCCAACATCCCCTAATTACATGGTGTCCTCTGCAACTTCGTCGCTTACCGTCTTGGGACAAACTGCTCCAACAATCACATTTCCCACGGTTACTAACGTCGACGCGTATTCCACGCTCGAGTCGGTAATTAATGGTATTTCAGCCGGCGTTGCTGGTACATTTTTATTCAACAAAAACAGTATCACGGGTGCAATTCTAACAGCAGCTTCCACATTCGATGTGCTTGGTTCTTTCGCCATCTTCTGTAGGTTCTCGCCAACAGACGCTGTACGATATTTACCCGCCACAGCCACCTTTACGGTGAATGTAAAGCATGCGCCGGTTTTTTACTTCAACCAGCGTCCATCTTCAGTTGTAACATATGGCACAAATTTGTCAGGCAGTGTCTTAGCAACAACAGTCAATCAGTTCAATAATACAACCATACCAGGAACAGTAACATTTTCCAACGGTCTGACTACCAATTCCTTTTTGACACCCGGAATTTACACAGTTGTTGCGACATTCACTCCTACAAATACTAGCATCTACAGCGTGGTATCCGCATCCAAGCAAATTCTAGTAAGTAAACAGCCCCTTACAGTGAACATTACAAGTCCGTCTGTAAAGTCTGCGTTTATCGGTTCCGCGCCAATTGATTGCAGCTACCAAGTGTGGGGCCTTTTGACTGCTTTGGGCGATACATTTGCAAACTCTGTGTCGGGTACTATTGGTAACAAGTATTATTCATTTGATGGAACCACTTCGTTAACCAGCAGCTATGTGTACAATACAACATTTGCCGGTTCGTCACAAACATACAAGATTGCGTCGGATATTTCTGGCTTCTTCTCAACCAAGTATGATTTTACGCCGCAGACATACACTTTCACTGTAAACAAGTATACTCCAACAATTAATTACATGATTTCATTGCCCAATAAGACGATTATGTATGGTACACCACTTGGAAACAGTCAATTGATTGCGGTTGTTTCTTACAATGGTGTGCCAGTTACATCCGGATCTGTTGTCTACACGAGAAGTGTCATTAATATGGACTTATCGGTGAATTTACAGACTATTCTGGACGTTGGTCAGTACAATTTGTACGCGTACTATTCTGACCTGAGTAGTAACATTTATAACAGTGTAAACACGTCAGCTGTCGCAACCAATCAAATCACAGTTGCAAAGGCAACTCCCGTTGTTTTGTTCCCCAACATTAAATCGATTTTGGTAGGTACAAACTTGAACAATATTTTGGAGTTCACAGTCGCGACTTTGAGTTCCGAGATTATTCCCGGTACAATCGTATTTAGTTACGTGAACCAAAGCGGCGCAACCGTGATTGTGACCTCATCAACAGTTCTCACAAGGCCTCCTTCCAGCTATACAATCAATGCTGCGTTTACACCTACCAACTCTGCTCGGTACAATACTAGTGCGGGTAGTATAACTATTGGATTGAGCGACCTGAATAGTTCACTGACTGCTAATCGTTTGATACAACAACCCTTCACTTATGGCAAGTCTTTCAACCAATTATACAACGTAAACGTATCGCCTTCTATCGCGGGAACGTACGCTTACTACAATGATGTGTACACATTCAATCCTGCAAGTATATTGGATGCTGGGCATCATAACTACACGGTGATCTTCAATCCCACAAGTTCTTCCTATGTGTCGTCAGTGATTGATGTTTCGTTTACAGTTGAAAATGCAAGTATGACAATTTCTTATGCAAAGCCGCCTTCATATGCGTTCCAAACCTCGAACCAACTCAGTTTATTGCAACCAGTAAAGAGTATTGCGCTCGATGGAACCCTAAAAATCTACTTGGATTCTTCGTTTACAACTGAGCTCACGAACGCCACGCCCATGGCGATTGGCACCTACACTTTGTATGTTCGATTCACACCATTGAAAAATTACAATGTAGCGACAGTGACAACCACTCTCACCGTTACACAGATCCAGTCGAAATTGACCTACACCACAAAATCATCGACTATTGCATATGGAGCGAGCATCTCTCAATTCTTAACCAATGCCATAGTGGATGCAGTGCCAGGCGTATTACAGTATTACTATGACGTCAGTTATACACAGATTGTAAATTCCACCAACTTGTTACCTGTTGGTACACACACAATTTATGGTCGATTTGTTCCGTCGAATTCAACGAATGCGGTCGCATATTCAACAAATACAATTAAGGTTAACAGGGCCGTTTTGTCCATTGCATATCCAAAATTGGCAACAATAAATTACGGTACAACGCTCCAATCAAGTTTAATTGCAACTTCAACTTTCGACGGTTCCATGAACTACTTCATCAATGGTACGCAAGTATTCGCGAACACGCTACTTAATGCAGGTACCCACAATATAGTCGCTACTTTCATACCGAAAACCCCGAATAATTTCACCACATCATCGGTTTCTGTCACGCGTACATTGACCATTGCAAAACAAACTACTGTGATCACGTACATGCCAAACAATATCCCACAAGGTACTCCTTTCGGACCGAGCATGACGGCAACTGTGTCTCCCAGTATTCCAGGCATTATGCGATATTTCAGAAACAATACTGAGATATTAAGTTCCACTGTACTTAATAGTGGTAATTACAACATAGTTATAACATTCACTCCCAGCAACATAACAAACTACAAAACGGCGACAATCACTTCAGCCATAACCGTAATTACTACTCAACAACTCGCTATAATTAACGAAAATACTTCACAGATTCAAAATGCTGTGAATAATCAAACCGTATCAATCGTAACTCAAAATCCACTTTTACCGGCGTCAATGAACGTGAAAGTAAATAAGATGACTGCGAATCAAACATCCATTACTGCCACCACTACTAATACGGCAGTTACGGGTCTTAAATTCGACTTTGGAAATGGAGCCGTCGGCACAAACGTAACAGTTGCTGTGTCAGCGCTCACTGTAAATTTACCAAACGCCGCGAATACTCCTGCAATATTCTTCAAGTTTTATGACGAAAGTGGGAATAGTATTGTCAGCGCAAGTAACCCAGTTACTTTAACATTGAAACTGCCCAAGTATAAAGGAAAAACCAAAAATCTCTTCTTGGCACGCCTGCAAGATGTTGGCACACTGGTTGACGGAAGCAAAATTCCTCTCACTTCGGTAAATCCTAAAAATCCTCAAAACATTGACTTTACCGCGGTTTTTACGTCCAACTCTGTTTATGCGGCTACGGAAGAAGAATCTACTGAGTCTGTTACCTCTGCATTGGATTCGAATATGTACGCATTCGAAGCAACCGGTGGCTTTGTGATGCAGCGTGGTTTCGATGATGTTAAGGTGCGCGACATGAGCGGCGTCGAAACATTCGATGTCACCGACTCTGTGCAGATATTATTCGACGTGGCGCTTTTCAATTCCAAACTCGGTCTCAATAAAAGTTCGGATAATAATGCAATTTTATCTACTCAGTTCAATCCTGTTACAGATCAGTTCGAACTCGATGGTTCGCCAATCAACACCTTGTCGTTTACCGCGTCTGAGTTTATTGAAGGCGTTATTAAGAAACAACAAATCATCTCAGTTGGCAAATACTCAACGGTTTACTCCGATTTCCGAAATTATGTCGCGACTTATTTCGGATTTGACGGTGGATTTTCATCCCTATTTACCGCCGCATCTGAGTTTGCAATTGATGTCGATAACCATTTCGACAGCGAGTCGATGATGCAACTATTTGCAAGCGTTACAAGTACTGAATCGGAGGATGCCCATATAAATCAAATGACCGGAGCCATTTATGTTTCCAACATTACAAAGTCATTGCGATACTGTATCGACACCAACTGTTTCGGAAACAGAACACCAATTGTGGATCCTTCTCAAAACGCCAGTGGATCTGCTGTTGATCCGGATGATAAAAACAACTACGGTGTTGCAGACGGTTTCGTAGCCGGCGATCTACTCTGGATTCCTACCGGAACACAGTTGAATCTTAATTTGAATATCGACGTTGAGTCGTTTATGCCACTCAACAATGTTGGTCCTCAGAATATTTCGTCATCGCAAACCACCAACTACTCTTCAGGAAACTTTTCACGAGAGACTACTGCAACATTAACGAATATTAACAGGACTGTTCGTGCGCCTCTGCTCATCAAGCTTGTGAATGGATCGACAATCAATGCCCTTTAAACCTTTATCGGTATAAATGCAAAGTAGCTAAGTAAAAAAACTTAGTAAGTAGCTAAGTGAATAATACAATCGACAAAAAGTCTATAGTATTATTTTTTTAAAATCCAGGATTGTCTGTGAAAACAGCAGCCACCGCTGGCAAAGTGCTCTGTTCAGTCATTGCGCCGAAAAACCCACTCATCGATTTGTTCATGGAAAGCACCGCGAATGCAGACACAGCAACCGCCACACTAACTGTAGCCGCGTCTCTCACAACCTCCTTCATCGGTTTCATTTCCTTTTGCACATACTTCATCTCGATGATTCTGACTAAAACGTAAAGAACCGTCGTAATAACTACAATTGCAACGACTATTTCCATTCTTCTTCTTCAAATATACAATAAAAATATTTTCAAATGTTCGTATTTGACCGCACTCAAAAAATATGTGTGTTTCCTAAACTATATAATGTTTTGATTACCAACCAGTTTATTTTTTTTATTTTTTTTATTTTTTTTATTTTTTTTATTTTGTTTTTAAAGTTTTTGTATAAAAAATGCAATCGCAGTTATGGATGTATCATTCAGTTCGAAGCGAGTACCTATAACTTTCACGCGAATTTGGTCTTTTTCGGACAAATGTTCAAATTGTGTATTGTCGTCATGGTGGTCTCGCGCAACAAAAATCGTAATGGGAACGTTGCCGGCCTCGTCAACTACTTGGGCATGAATTCCAGCCTTTGTGACATGATTCACGGTGCAGTCAATTTCAACGTCTCTTGGCGGATTGCACACCATGCATTTGTAGATTACCTGAAACTCCACGTGGTCGTCTTTTATCAAGCCGCATGATTGGGAAACCAATTGTACCGATTTCGGTTTTATGTAGCCCTCGGTAATACATTTTCCCTCGACCAAAAACTGGATCTTTCTTTTCAAGTTTTGCTCGAGATTTTTCCCCACATCCGTTATTTTTAACACTATTTTTTTCGACAACAATGACTCGACAAAGGGCTGTTTATTGTCCATGATTCTTTACTATAGCATATAAAAATACTTTGTAAATGGTTTTTTTATGATTCCATAAATGCATGTTGTTCGGGTCTCAAAAACCAGAGTTTGTCGTTGGTTTTCTGCGCGTTCATTTTTCTTAACACCAGTTCAAGTATGCCGCAAAATGCAGTGTGTGTTAAGTTGTCGGAATTGCGCGTCGGCTTATCTTTCGTCGTGGCCACATCGTACGACAAGTTCGAGCCGGTTTGTAAAAGCACTTCGTTCATTTTGGATATTAGGTCCGTTTTCGAGGACTTGTTTGCGGAGGTTCTTCTGCCGTCATGTTCGATATGAAACTCGTCCACTTTCATGTAACCAAAAATGCAGGACAGTTCATCAATATCCACGAAGAACCGGTCTTTGGATACCGACTCGTCGACTTCGCATTTAGACCAATCCTTGACATTATAAAATGCATTCATCCCATTATCTTTGGTTAAGGCAAGGATTTCGCGATTTTCGTCACGAATCGTCAAAAAACCAAAATATTGGACAATGTGTTTTTCGAGAGGGGATTGCGGCAAAAAGTCGCCTGTTTTCACGGCCTTTGCCAATAACAATCGATCATTGTGCGCAAGTGTGTCTAGTGCATGATCAAGTGCGTGTTTTTTTAAAGTGTCTTTGTCGATGCCGTGGAGTTCTAAATATACAACAACTGGTACCAACTTGAGTTGTGCGTTCAAGTTTACATACCAGTCTTTACTTTTATTTAACTCGATTTTAATAGGCGTTTCTTCGTCCAAGATTGTGAGTTTTGAGTAGAGGTCGTTAATTATATGGTCTACGGTCGGTAAACTTTGCATAAGGGTTTTGTTTAACAAGTCTGAGCTTCCTGGTTCCTCTTTTAAAAAATCATTTGTCAAAGATTCGTCGACTACAGGTTCCTCTTTTAAAAAATCATTTGTCAAAGATTCGTCGACTACAGGTTCCTCTTTTAAAAAATCATTTGTCAAAGATTCGTTTATTACAGGTTCCTCTTTTAAAAAATCATTTGTCAAAGATTCGTTTATTACGGGTTCCTCTTTTAAAAAATCATTTGTCAAAGATTCGTTGATTATGGGTTCCTCAAATACGGATTCTTCAAGTAATTGTTCTTTAATCCGCTTCGAACGCGTCTTTCTCCCCACCTTCTTTGTTTTTTTTCGTGTATTTACCATATTTAATTTGCGTATATAATAGTTAGATATTTTTATGACTGCGACACAAGTATGGCCCGTTTCAACAAAATGTCCACATTCGAAATCATGCGTTTTTTCTCTAAATTATACGGACGAATCGCAGAAACACAGTCTTGGTAACCCATCCAACGCATGTCGCTTATTTCATAGTTATGAAACGGCTTCAGCTGCTCGAAATCCACAAACATTAAAAAGTATTTATGCTTATACGATTTGTAGTTTGACCCACAAAACGTCTCCTCAAAGGGCGAAATGTTCTGAACAATGTTTCGTTTGTCAATTTCGAACCCAGTTTCCTCATTAAATTCTCGTATCGCACAGTCCAAGTCGGTCTCGTTGTAATTTTTGCGACCTTTCGGGAACCCCCATTCTTGCTCATCCCACGACGTCGTTGACGCTTCAATCAAGTTCATCAACCCGTTCGCACTCCGCAACTGGTTAAATTTTTCACACGAAATAATCCTTTCGTTTTTATGGTGGCTTTCACTGTCGTCACCCCAAATCGACGCCCATATTTCGTCAAACTCCTTCGTTTTCAGCTGTTCCTTCTCCTCATTGGTCATTTGGTAAATCATATTCGAAATATAGTAAGTATTATCCACAGCGTATTTTCCACGAATGAAATCCACAAACCCAAGTGTATGTCTTCGCCGAATCATAAGGTACTCAATATTATTGGTTTCCGCATTTTTCCGAAAGGCGATGATGCCATTGCTTATAATTGGCAGTCTACAATGATAAAATCCATGCCCTTTCTTTCCGCAGTTATTGCAATAGATATTGTTTAATTGATCCATTTTGTTTGTTTGATTGATTGATTGATTTGCGTGCAACTATCTGGTCTAATATATTATCCTTTTTCTATATACTTTTATACAAATGTTTGACGCAAAAATTTGGGGACCTCATTACTGGTTTTTCATGACCACCGTCGCAACGACATATCCCGATTTTCCGAACGACATTTCAAAGCGCAAATACTACGACTTTTACATGAACTTGCCGATGTTTATTCCCGACCCCGAAATGGGAAACAAATTTAGCACGATGCTCGACAAGTATCCGATAACGCCTTATTTGAAGAGCAAGGACTCGCTCATTCGGTGGATCAACTTCATACACAATAAGTACAACGAGATGCTCGGGAAACCGACACTGTCCATCGACGAGGCCATGTCCGCGTATCTCGACAATTATGTTCCCAAACCGGTGCATCTCCATCGCATCTTAAAAGTCCGCCGCTACTACTTGCATGTGGCATTCATTCTCATTTGTCTCGGCATCATTTACTACTACATGGCGGAATAAACCTGCGCCGAATTCAATCCGCACAGCGGATTTATATTCTTCTTGGTTCGTGACCGATAACGATTTCGTAAGCACCAAAGGTGATGATAAACAAGTTTACGAAATCTTCATCGGTTTAAACCTGCGCCAAATATATAAATAGAATATGCGCATGGAAATTCTGATTTTCGGCATTACCGCATTCATAATTGCCAATATCTATAGTGACGGTAAATACTGGAAACTCCTACAAACGAATCAGAAATACTACAAAATGGCCGGCGTTGCTTTAGGTGGATTGATGCTCTACGTATTGTTCAAAAAGTTCCCGTCGAAGGCTCAAGACATAATTCGCGGATCCAATGAATACATCAAATATTTGCCCGTCGACAGTTCAACCGGATTTGCAATTCGCAACGGCATGAACATGTTGAATCCCGTATTCGACTTTACTTCGAAACAAAACATGTACAACGAAAACTCCGATTCGATGCCGATTCTGCCAGTTGGTCAAACGCGGTCCGTTGAGCGAATCATGAACTCTGGTCAAACCGGAGGCGCACCTGGCGTCAAAGCCACCAAACGCTCAGTAAGTGAAACCAAGAAGAAATTTGTCGCGAGTCGTCAAAATTGGAAGTGCGGCGATTGCAGTGAACAGTTATCTGCATGGTTCGAAGTAGACCACAAAACGCGACTCGAGTATGGGGGCAGTAACCACGTCGACAATTTAGTCGCGCTGTGCAGAGAATGCCACGGGCGCAAGACAACCATGGAAAATTTATAATGTTAAGGTATATCGTCAAGTATTATTATGTCGGATACAACTATGAGGACGTCATTTTTAGAAACAAGTAAATCGTATATGAAAACAAATATTATACCAATCTGCGTTGCAATTTATCTATCGAGTGTCGTGTACTTTATGTCAGGGGATCCGAAAGAACTTTTTCGCGCAAAATATTTTTACACCATGATTATCATGGTTCCTATCCTCGCCATAATCGCATATCTTGTTAGCAAAAACGGCATATTAGGAGCCAGTATAACCTCGTGGCAGGATTATGCAAAATATGTTGGCATCTTCATCGCATTTCTCTCCATACTTTATTTTCAAGACGAAATCAGCAATAATGTCAAAATCCCCAACTACATTGTGAATTTGGCATCAGGATCATTCACCATTATATTCTTTTTGATGCTTATCGTCGCTCTAGCGATTGTCTATAAAGTGTTTTACAACTATACCTTCAAGATGGGAGGTCAAACTGGGTTGTTTTTCAATTTGATTTTTTACATTCCTTGTCTTCTTCTTGACTTTTTGTCTTATTTGAGTACCGAGTTCAAACAAACACCATTCACCGTTTACGTGCTGGTATTGATCGAAGTTGTCTTATTCCTCGCGTACATTTATTTACCCAAAATAACGAAATCTGTCTTGAACACTGCCGTAAGAAAAGACGGAAAAGTTATCTTGGAAGAGCCCATGGTTCTTAGGAGAAAGGAGCATCTCATGAGCTACTCGACGATCAGCGATTCGAAGGCTGATGAGTTGGTGAACCGCAAGTTTGCAATTTCCATGTGGGTCTATGTAGTCCCGGTCCCTTCAAGTACTTATCCTTACAACAGTGACGCGACCATTTTCGAGTTTGGAAACTACAATCCGCGCCTCATTTACAATGGATCCACAAACAAGTTCAAGGCGTTTTTTAATACGGATGCGTTAAAGGCTCAAGAGTTTTCGATGGATTTGCAAGCATGGAATCATGTTGTCTTTAACTATGCCAAATCAAGTGTCGATTTATTTGTCAACGGCAAACTCATGGCAACATTGAACGAGCGCAAAGACAATCTCAGTTACGATGATGTTATCACAATAGGTCAAGACAATGGGCTTTCTGGTGGTATCTGCAATATTATTTACTTCAAAAATCCATTGTTTCAGTATGAAATTAAAACCATGTACGATCTCAATAAAAACAAGGATCCTCCGATATAAATCTAACAAAATTATTTTCGCATCCTATTGTAAATAATAAAAACACCATGTTTTGTGGACAATCTATTGAATCTGCTTACCCAATCATCAAAGAAACCGTGCCTCAATCTAGTTTAGGATATTATGCCAACAATCGCTACCGAGGTTTTCCTCCTCTAATGAACGACGGACGCTCGATTATCGCATCGAACCGCTCCGAAACACTTCTCCACAATTCGATTTTGAAAGAGAGTGGTGAGACAAACAACGCCAAGTATCGCCAATACATGATAACCAATGCTAAAAGTATTATGGAAAAGGATTTCCGTAGTGCCAGCAACGATGTAGGGTACTATGAGCGATTTGTCGATCAAATTTCGACCGGAGCCACTGGTACTCCCTACATGTTTAGTTCAATAATGGATCCCACGAACCCGCTTGGTTATGCCGAGTCGGACCTCAAGAGCATTTATTTGTCTCGAGAACAGCTTGAGGCTAGACGCGTGGCGCCGCAGTTTCACCCCTAAAAGGAACCTACGGTTCCTCTTTGACTCCTCCCTTTTGTCCTTGTTTTTAGGTAAACAAAGACAAACATATTTCAACTTTCAAAAGGTTGTTTTTCATTCCTGTTATGAGATACAATCATCATTATATTTTTGTTTGAATAATTTGACAAAGGGAGGAGTCAAAGAGGAACCGTAGGTTCCTTTTAGGGGTGAAACTGCGGCGCCACGCGTCTAGC
>Ga0247722_10001028_pt1 | contig 15916 bp, 14 predicted proteins | sample MSEWelMarce3H_FC_FD_189094 | JGI IMG/M metagenome (GOLD analysis project Ga0247722, IMG submission 189094) | Subsurface sediment microbial communities from gas well in West Virginia, United States - MSEEL Well Study Marcellus 3H_FC | ecosystem: Environmental > Terrestrial > Deep subsurface >... | reverse complement strand
CTGTTACATTCACCACGGGCGTCTGCCCGCAAGGGGCCCAAGTTGTTCCTGTGTGGTAATCCGAGCGTAACCCTGACTCATCGCCAAAGTAGATGGTAGCCCCAGTTTGCTTGGCTTCTCCCGCTTGATTGCTGGGTAGATTTCGGCCTGCCATTGCAATCATTCGGCATTAAATAACAAATCACTCCGCCACTTCCTCATTGTGATTTCTAGCCAAATAAAAAACGGGAAGCCTGCGCTTCGCGCTTTATTAACCCCTTATAAAGGCTTGATATTTAACTTAGCAAATAGATTTTTATCACGGCTTACATCTGGGTTGCCCGTGGTAAGTAATTTATCGCCATAGAAAATAGAATTGGCACCGGCCATAAAGCACAACGCTTGCATGGCTTCGGGCATTTGTTGGCGGCCAGCAGAAAGGCGTACAAAGGATTTTGGCATGGTGATGCGCGCCACGGCGATCATGCGGACAAACTCAGTCCAGTCGATGACTACACCCTCTTCCAACGGCGTGCCTTCAATCTTCACCAAATTATTAATGGGTACAGAATCAGGCTGCGGCTCTAAATTGGCCAGTTGAGCAATTAAGCCCACGCGGTCTAGCCTTGTTTCACCTAAGCCCACAATGCCGCCACTACAGACATTCAACCCCGCCTTGCGCACCTTACCCAAGGTATCCAGCCGATCTTGATAGCTGTGGCTCGTCACTACATTGGCGTAGTTTTCTGGCGAGGTATCTAGGTTGTGGTTGTAATAATCAAGGCCAGAATCGCGTAGCTCTTCGGCTTGGCCTTCTTTCAACATACCAAAAGTGGCGCAAGTTTCTAAGCCTAGCGCTTTCACGCCAGCGATCATTTTCTTAACTTCAAGCAAATCTTTGGTCTTAGGGCCACGCCATGCTGCACCCATACAGAAGCGCGATGCGCCGTTTTCTTTGGCGATGCGGGCTACGTCGATCACCTCATCGGCGTTCATCAGCACTTCTTTTTCTAAGCCCGTATCGTAGCGGGCCGATTGCGAGCAGTAGCCACAGTCTTCTGAACATCCACCGGTTTTTACCGATAACAGGGTAGAAAGCTGTACCTTATTGGCGTCAAAATGCTGGCGGTGTATGGTCTGCGCCTGAAACACCAAATCATTAAAGGGCAGCTCAAATAGGGCCGCTACCGCATCCAGCGAGTAAGCACCGCTTTCTGGATGAGGTGTAGCACGTTTAAATTCAATGGGTTGATGCGAAGTCATGAGCATAGACATCCAGAAAGTGGCATTGAAATTGCAGCAATTTTCAAAGCAAAAGGCATAATCAAAGAGCGATTGTCTAAAGCGGAGACGGAGTTGTCAAATTTTATCTTAAATTTTTTGAACAACTGTGCACCACCCTGTAGCTGTGTACTGTGTGCTGCCAGCTGTAAAAGTAGCGCTCTTTGCCCCGCCTGCCTTGAAAAACTACCTTTTTTAAACGCTGAGCTTTGCCCGCAATGCGCCCTTCCCTCCAACGATAGCGGCCTATGCGGTGCCTGCTTAAGCCACCCACCCGCTTTTGATTTTAGCTACGCAGCACTGATCTATGCCCCACCGATAACCGAGCTGATTATTGCAGCCAAGTTTTCAGGGCAATGGTCATTGCTGCCTACGCTAGGACAATTGCTCTTGCAGCGGGTACAAGCTGCACCTAAGCCAGACTTTATCTTGCCCATGCCATTACACCCCTCCCGCTTAGCAGAGCGCGGCTATAACCAAGCTTTTGAATTAGCCAAGCCTATTGCACTGCAATTACAGCGCCCTATTCAGTTTTGTTTAGAGCGCAAAATCAATACCGAACACCAAGCGCGTTTATCTCAAACCGAGCGACATAAAAATATGCGGCTCGCGTTTTATACCCAGCACAATTTAGCGGGTAAACACATTGCGATTGTGGATGACGTCATGACCTCAGGCTCCAGCCTGCACGCCGCCGCCAAGTGCTTAAAGCAGGCGGGCGCGGCACGGGTCGATGCATGGGTTCTGGCAAGGGCGTTGTAAGGCTAGTTTGCCCACAAAAAAACAGGGACGCTGCTTGCTGTCCCTGCTCGTAAGATTTTGCGCAGCAAGTTAAGCTAGTTTAAAAAACTAAACAAGGCGGGTTCCAACCGCCATACAAAAAATAACTTGGCCTAAATAAGAAGTACTAACCTATCAATCTCGGCCACTTATGCCTATGTGATTTTCTCGCCACACTCACTACAAAACAATGCATCGGACATAGTTGCGGTGCCGCATTTACTGCAAAATTTAGGCCGCTTTAATACAGGAGCGACATCAACAACTGCCGTATCAATTAAGGCACCATCCCCCAGCGGAATCGCCATCACCTCTGGCGCATCTGGCAATGCCTCCGCCTGATTAAATTGACCTAATACTGCATGACGCTGCTGATCTGCCTGAGCCTTAGGAGCCAATATAATCGCCTGATCGTGAGCAAATTTCTTAAAATGGCGTAATAATTGCTCAGCCCGTTCGGCATTACCCATCAATGACAAGGCATAGCGTTGGCTACCATTTTGGAAAGTCACACTTGTTAGCTCGGTAAGCCACAAACGAAAGGTCATTGATTCAATTTGCACGACATGGCTATTCGTTTTTATGGAATCTTTTAACACATTGCCATGATCCAATTGAGCAGTTACATAATGACCACTCATTTCAATACTAATTAATTGAGATTTAAATTCAAAACGCTGCCAAAGTTGATGAGCCGAGCTAATCGCATACACACCCAAAGCAAAAAACACCGCACCGTATGTCAGTAAATTTGCATTAAATGTGCTAGCCACAACGCTCAGTATTTGCATGCCACTTAAGGTAAACAAAACAGTTGCTAGCAAGACAAAAGAGGTGCCAATTAAATCCAGAAGAAGTAAGGGCTGTAGCCGTGGCGAGGCAAATGCGCTAGCAAATGAAACGGGTGCCCCATCAATAGGCAAAGGCTGGGTTTCTTCTAACGCTTCGGCATAAAATCGACCTGATTTTTCATTTAAATCGATATGCGGCTCCAGCCGAGAATAAGTGCGATTTGGAATACTTTCTTGCCAGTTGTTTTGCATCTCACGTACAAATTCTTCTAATGCCAAACCAGGGTGGCAATTGATGCTCCATGTGTCTTGCTTATTGCTCACCACCGTATTGGGCGGCTGTTTTACATTACGCAGCAACGCTAAATAAAACACGCTATATACCGCTAAGGCCAGCACAATCAGCACAAAAACTTGGGGAAAGGGATCAAGCCACGCCACATCAGGTAGCTTAGGAGCCAGCTTTAGCAATATTACGGGGCCAAGAATAGCCAACACTAACATCATCACCAGCCGGGATGGACTAAGCGTTTGCTCCGCATCACGCAAAGATAAGCCAAGTGCGTTATTACTAAGCGTTTAGAAAGAAATGTCATTTAGAGGTAAATGAGTTCACCTAAAATGCAGTTGAAAAATGGCTACAAATATAGCGTCAATTCACATCAACATCGCTTTACTTTCTAAACTGTTAGTAACTGGTGCTAACAGCAGCCAAACCACGTAGCCCATAAAAGCCACGCCAATCCAATTAGCAATATGCTGCCATTCTGGCCCATGCGCTTTGCCACCCACCAAGCTTAAAACCAGCACGGCAAGCACCATCAGCAGAGTGATACCTTTCTTAAAGTGCAATAGGGCTAAATTACGAATGCGCTCAGGCGCAAAGGTCAAATTGGGCACAATAGAGTGCAATAAAGTACTTAACGCCCCCTGCGGCTCCTGATAAACCAAAGCCTGCTGGCGTAATACTTCCCGCAAACTATCAGAAGATGGAGATTTGCCCTGCATGCCATTGGGCACCTCATCGGCAAGGCTGACGGGGCGTCCACGGCCAAAGAAAAACCGCAATTGCCGCATGGCCCAGCCCAATAAAGACACACCTGCCCCTAGCATGGCCACCGCCAGCAGTACCGCAGCAAGTTTGTAGTAGATGGTTTCAGCGGCAATAGCTTGCTTGACCATCAACAACAGCAGCAAACCTGCGATCAGTAATGCTGAACCACATAGCAGTAAGAAAATATTTTCTAATCGCATTGGATTAGGAAGATTAAATTTATTACTGTCACTACCATAATCAAACGACATAGCGCCTTACCCCCATATTACTGTTTATTTTTCTGCGGCGATTCTAACAAGATTGTTCGTAGAGGACATAAATTGATTCCGGCCATATAACCCAAAAAAACTACATCAATCACTCATTATACTTAGTCAATTCCAAAATATTGATAAGCCAATGCCTTGCGATTTTTAATCGCAAAAATAAGTTCCAACAAAATAACGTAAATTATCACGGGAATAATCGTGAAATAGTGACGTGTATATTAGGCTTTAGCTAGATAAGATGACGATAACATTGATAATGACATGGGGCTGCACAAAGCCTCATGCGTCACAAAGAGGAAGCTTCATGACCAGCACAACCATCAACCCACGCGAAATTCGTCAACAACTCGGATTAAATCAACAAGAGTTTTGGAGCCGCATTGGTGTCACGCAAAGTGGTGGCTCACGCTACGAAAGTGGCCGCAATATGCCACGCCCCGTTCGTGAACTCTTGCGCGTGGTACATGTAGAGCAAATTGATTTAGCGCGAATCAACCGCGAAGACTACCAAATCATTCAGCATTTGCGTGAAGAACGCACTGAGCTGTACGACACATTGCGGGCCGCTGCCGCAGCGCATGAAGAAGACGCACCTGTACGCCCTAAGCATGCCCACAGCCATTTACAGGCTTAATTTTACCTCCAGCCCAAGCCCAGTGATTCGCTGGGCTAATTTTTGCATCCACTCTATTGGCGCTGCCTTCAATCTATCCGCCTCTGGCTGCATCGACGGCCTAGCTAAGCCATACAACAACACCCCTTCCAGCCTCACCCCAGCCTGAATATTGCTTTGCAAAAAGTCCAAATATGCACTGATTGCTTGCTCATCCGGCAAGGCACCATCCATCTCAAACATGCAGGTTTGAATCCACGTTGGACAATACTTAGCCGCCAGCTGTAAACGCCGCGCCACTTGCGCACGCTTAAGCTGCACTTGGTTAACAGGAGCAAAGCCATCTACAGGTGCACGATCCAGCTTAAACCACACCTCACCACCCAAATCACGCATCAGCGCAATGCCCGCTTGAACTTGCTGACGATCTAGCTGGCTGCCATTGCTAATCAACACCAGCTTAATTTTGCCGATTAAATCAAACGCCTTTAGCACACTCCCCACCCGCTCTACGCAGGATAAAAACTGCAAGCTACTCGTTGGCTCACCATTACCTGAAAAAGCAACATCGTTTAAGCGGCGCGCTTCAGCAGGTACTCGCGTTTGCATAAAATCGCCATGCACAATATCGTTCAGCAAGCCGCGTAATTCAGACTCAAGCAAATCCAAATCTATTTGCGGCGCTCCACCACGGATTAAGTCAGGAACCTGACAATAGACGCAGCGCCAATTACAGGCATTATTCGGGTTTAAATTAACGCCCACCGACACACCGCCAGCTCGGCGTGAAACCACTGGGTAAACGTAAACACAGCCGGCACTATCCCGGCTGTGATCAATCACCTGTAAAACCTTACTTATATTACTTGCCATTCAACATCACTCACTTAAACTCGGGCATAAGTCTCAGACTACTTTTCAGCGGGCGTGGCTCTCACCAATAACACTGGTACGGGGGTGCAATGCACCACCCCTTCAGCAACACTGCCCATTAATAAATGAGTTAATCCACCATAACCATGTGTTCCCATCACAATTAATTCTGCCGACCAACTTTCTGCCTCTTTTACAATCGCCTGCGCTAAATTGCCCCCCCACGATTCTAGTAAATTAGTTTCCACCTCAATACCATCCGCCCGAAGGCCCTCCGCCAATTCAGCCAATAGTTTTTCGCCTGATTGGCGTAAAGCGTTTTGCAATTGAGGCACATCTAAAAACTCATTAGCACTCCAAGCAAACTGAGCCAAATCAACCACATGTACTAATTTAACTTTGGCACGTTGCTCACCTGCAAAACGGCGGCCCTCAACAATAGCTGCAGCACTCGTTTCACTATTATCAACAGGTACTAAAATACGCTTATACATAATCGTCCTCTTTATTAAAAGCATAGATATAATAAGATTAGTTTAACAGCAAGCGGTGTTGCCTTGTATAAAGCTTCAGCATACACTCGTTGCGATATAAATAACGAATGATTAGCCTATGCAGCGCCTTAAATTATTATGTCCACCAGGCGCAGATTTCAGCACGCAACTTGAAGTACGGGTGACGGATCTGAACTACGGCAACCATCTTGCTAATCAGGCATTGCTTGGAATGCTCCACGAGGCTAGAGTACGCTTTCTACACCATTTAAAGCACGACGAAATTGGCAATGCAGAGACACCTGGCATTATATTGGCGGACGCTGAAATTCAATTCAGACACGAAGCCTTTTTAGGTGATCAGCTCAAAATTACCGTGTTTGTGAATGATTTAAACAGTATTGGTTTTGATTTATATTACCGCGTAGATCGGATTAGCGATCATACCGAAATAGCTCTAGCTAAAACATCGATTGTTTTTTTTGATTATTATCATACACACAAGCCTGTGAAGACCCCTGTCTCTTTTGAGCAGGCACTCGCGGCAATAAGGGATACACAATGAAAAAGTATGCAATCAATAGCCCTGAAGCAATGGCTCGAATCCTAGTCATGCAAATGGTCTGTGATGGTAATTTCAACCCAGAAGAGCTAGAAGAATTAGAGCATCTACATGTTTATGAAGCCATCGGGATTAGCCGCAAAGGCTTTATTCAAGTATTACATGATTATTGCAATGATATTTCCGACGAAGCCGATGAAGAAGGCCGAATTAGCCTGATTAATCGTGAGCGTATAGACTATATATTAGATAGTGTCAGTGAGCCCAAAAAACGACTACAAGTCGCGGCAATGGCACTGGATTTATCAAAATCAGATCAAGTTATTAACGATGCCGAACTGGCTGTATTTAGCCATATGCTTAGCCACTGGCACATCACCTTGGACTCACTGCAATCTGCATTTGAATCCTAAGCACAGATAGAGCATTCCCCACACGGCAGCCCCTATTTTGGCCTAAAAGAGCACATACTCTTTTAGGCTGTAGCGGCTTTGTTGCACAAATCAGTTTAAGAACAAACCGCCCCAAACCCCATACGGATTTACGCCACGCGCACCGTCACTGGTGTGCCCAATTGCGTGAAGCGATTTAAGATCGCAACACGCATTTGTAGTTTTGCCACTTGCCGATCAAAATCCCTGTCTATTACCCGTTCACCCAACAATTTGAAACAGCGCATGTTGGTTTCAGCCAAGCTCCGCCGATGATAGCCACTCCCGTTTTTCCATCGCCTTCTGCCTAAGTACTTCGTGGCGCGCACCGTCTCGTTTCTCGCCTGCATCTGACTTATTTTCTTGCCACGGTTGCTCGTTTTTTTCGTCGGAATGATGGTGGCTGCGTTACGTTTAGCAATCGCAGCGTAGCAAGCTTTTGTATCGTATGTGCCATCATCATGCACGAAAACCAGTACTTCATCCTCTGGTATCTGCTCAATCAAATCAGGCAAAATTTGTGCGTCTACCTCGACGTTACTCGTCACCTCAAATGGCACGTATTTCAAGGGTTTCAGCGTCAATGCCGATGTGGGCTTTGCGCCATTTTCGACGATATGCTTTTTCGTACCAAGATGACGACCTTAAAGCGTTTTTTTTCGTCGGCAGATCATACTGGCGTCAGGCACTTGATGGTTAAGCAAAACTGACAGTGAACCACGCGATTTCAGAGTGGCTCGATAAGCGTTCCAATGGGTGGTTTTGTACTTGCTCGGTTCCCATTTGCTCATGCGTTCATTCTAACAGCAGTAAGGCTTGGCCGATTTGTGCAACAACGCCTCTCCCAACTGCAATCATTTCGGGTATATCTAGCGCGGCAACAGGCGTGACATTAATAGTCATGCTTCTTCTTCAAGTTTAATTACAGACTTACTTTGTCCACTCCATGCCATAAGTTTCTTAAAAATAACAAAAGCCTCTTATAATTATTACATTATCTTTACTTGAAAGTATCACACCCCGCCATAAAAGGTAAAAAAAGTATAAACTATCTAAATAGTATAAACCGTTAAATTCACTTCTCAGGTTATTATGCGCAGCATTCTTATTGCAAATCCCAAAGGTGGCAGTGGAAAATCCACCCTCTCAACTCATTTGGCAGCTTGGTTTGCATGGCAAGAAGAGGCCGTGATGCTAGGTGATATTGATGTTCAGCAATCTAGCCGCCACTGGCTGGCGATGCGTCCTGCAAGCTCGCCGCAAATTCGTAGCTGGAATATCAATGATGAAGAAAAAGCACACACACCTAAGGGAACAGGCATTGCGGTGCTGGATTCACCAGCAGGCTTACATGGCAAACAGCTAAAACAAGCCTTGATGCGCGTTGATCATGTGGTGATACCCGTATTGCCATCTGCTTTCGATATGTGGGCCAGTGCTGATTTTTTTAACACACTCGCCGAAGTAAAAGCGGTACGGCGTGAACAGATTTCGGTTGCAGTAGTGGGAATGCGCGTTAACCCGCGTACCCAATCCGCCGCTCAACTTACCGAATTTTTACAAAAGTTTGAATTACCATTACTGACTTGCATTAGAGATACCCAGCTCTATGTACAAAGCATTCAGCGCGGACTCACCCTATTTGATCTACCCGTTTCACGTACTAAACAAGATCGCTTACAATGGCAACCCTTGCTCGACTGGCTAGTCAGCAATAAGCGCCAACACCGCTAAACGACTATACAAATGTGGCAGCTGTAAAACGTAGCATGAATTCTAAAAGACGACAAAAACTGTAGTTTACAAATCATAAATGAACCTGATTATGTCTCTTGCTCAGCCACGAATCCACGCATGATCCGGCTTGAACTAGGCATGTGTGGAATAAGAGCGCTCCACGTCAAAACCAATTAAATCGCCTGAAGTTAGCAACGCCATACAGGTCAATAAATCAATGGTTCCGGAGCAAGAGTCATAATCAGGTAAATGAATATTTTTAGCTAACGTTGAACACAGTAATCGAAAATCGATGTCGTTTTAAAATAACAGGCAAAAAAATACCGACCCTTTAAGGTCGGTATTTTTTTAGCTAAAACTTATTCTGCAACTTCCACTGGCGCAGCAACTACTTCAGCAGCTACGACGGGTGTTTCTTCGTTTGTAACCGCTTTAATTGACAAGCGAATACGGCCACGCTCGTCTTGCTCGATCACTTTAACGCGAACCACTTGGCCTTCTTTCAGATAATCGCCAACGTTTTTGATGCGCTCGTTAGCGATTTGGCTGATGTGAACCAGGCCATCTTTACCTGGCATGATCGATACAATCGCGCCAACGTTGTTATCCAGAATCTTAACCACTGGACCTTCGTAGATCTTGCCGATTTCAACTTCAGCAGTGATATCTGCAATGCGGCGCTTCGCTTCATCCGCGCCTTCAGCTGAGATCGAAGCGATGGTGATAGTGCCATCTTCTTGGATATCAATCTGTGTACCCGTTTCTTCGGTCAGCGCACGAATCACCGAGCCACCCTTACCGATTACATCGCGGATTTTTTCCGGATTAATCTTCATCATGTAAAGACGTGGAGCATGCTCGCTCACTTCAGTGCGCGCGCCTTCCATTGTGCCTTTCATGATAGCAAGGATATGCACACGGCCTTCTTGTGCCTGATCCAGAGCCACTTTCATGATCTCTTTAGTGATACCGTTGATCTTGATGTCCATTTGCAGTGCGGTGATACCGTTTTCAGTACCTGCCACTTTAAAGTCCATATCGCCCAGATGATCTTCATCACCCAAGATATCGGACAATACTGCAAAGCGATTGCCTTCCTTGATTAAGCCCATGGCAATACCGGCCACGTGGTTTTTCATCGGAACGCCCGCATCCATCAATGCCAAACAACCACCACAAACTGAAGCCATTGAGCTTGAACCGTTTGATTCGGTGATTTCCGAAACAACACGCATCGAGTAGCCAAAGTCTTCAACCGACGGCAGCATCGCAGCCAGTGCGCGCTTAGCCAAACGACCGTGGCCAATTTCACGGCGTTTCGGCGTACCTACACGGCCCGTTTCACCGGTCGAGTACGGAGGGAAATTGTAATGCAGCATAAAGCGATCTGTGTAAGCACCGGCCAATGCATCAATTTTTTGCTCGTCAAGCTTAGTACCCAGCGTAGCTACTGCAATCGCTTGAGTTTCACCGCGAGTAAACAGTACCGAGCCGTGAGTACGTGGCAATACGCCAGTACGGATCGTGATTGGACGCACAGTGCGTGTATCACGACCGTCAATACGTGGATAGCCATCCAAGATCTGACCGCGAACGATTTCCGCTTCTAGGCCTTTGAAAATCCCCTTGATTTCATTAGCTGCCAGCGTACCGGTTTCTTCAGTAATCAATGCAGCCTTAACCAGCGCCCAAGTTTCATTGATTTTGATGGTACGCAATTGCTTCTGACGCAATTTGAATGCTTCAGACAGGCCAGCAGCCGCTACTGCACGTACTTGTGCAACTAAAGCTTCATTTGCTACTGGAGCATCCCAAGCAAACAATTCTGGATTAGCTTCGTCAGCTAATTCATTGATGGCATTGATAGCCACTTGCATTTGCTCATGACCGAACACAACAGCGCCCAGCATGATGGTTTCAGATAATTCGTCTGCTTCAGACTCAACCATCAATACCGCTTGTGATGTACCGGCAACCACCAGATCCATCTGGCTAGCTTTCAGCTCAGATAAGGTTGGGCATAGTACGTATTCGCCATTGATGTAAGCCACGCGTGCGGCACCAATTGGACCATCAAAAGGCACACCAGAGATAGACAATGCAGCAGAAGCACCCAGCATCGCAACGATATCTGGATCTACTTCTGGATTAACCGACATCACCGTCGCAATGATCTGGATGTCGTTATAAAAACCTTCAGGAAACAGGGGACGAATTGGGCGATCGATCAAACGGCAGGTTAAGATTTCTTTTTCGGAAGGGCGACCTTCACGTTTAAAGAAACCGCCTGGAATGCGACCCGCAGCGTAGGTACGTTCTTGATAGTCAACGGTCAGCGGAAAGAAATCCTGACCAGGTTTAACGTCACGAGCGGCTACAACAGTCACAAGAACAACGGTATCGTCCATATTAATCAGGACAGCACCACTCGCTTGGCGGGCAATTTCTCCCGTTTCCATGGTGACATTATGCTTACCGTACTGGAATGATTTCACAATTTTATTGAACACTGACTGATCCTTTTTTCACACTAACGCCTCCAGTCCAAGGCGTGATTGATTTTCCGCTGCAGCTCGACTGAGGCGCTGCCGGCTCCGGCACAACCACTACTCCAACCCGCCGCCGAAACCGCTATTTGACAGATATGAAGGGACTTAATTAAAAAAATGCCACAATATCTTGCGTAATTTTGACAAGTTTGAGTGTCACTTCTTTAAACTGACTCAGCCAACAAAAAAGCCGCAGTCTTAGCGACTGCGACTTTTTTTATTACTTACGCAGACCGAGTTCAGCGATCAGAGCGCGGTAACCTTCAGAGTTAACACGCTTGAAGTAATCAAGCAGACGACGACGTGTGCTTACCATCTTGAGCAGACCACGACGTGAGTGGTGATCTTTCTTGTTGGCTTTGAAGTGAGGTGTTAAGTCATTGATACGTGCAGTCAGCAGTGCAACTTGCACTTCAGGACTACCAGTATCGCCTTCAGCGCGTTGGAATTTCTTAACGATGTCTGCTTTTTGAGTAACTGTTACTGACATTTTACTGCTCCATTGAGATAAGGCGCTTTACACATATAAAGCACCGTCGAGCTAGGCCGAGCGTCTATCCCTAAGGATGTCAACCCAATCAAGCTCCCTTTAATCTGCCTCGCTTTTACAAACCAGACAAAAGTCGTTTAGGCCGCAGCCATGCATGCGGATTCTCAGCCGCAGTGGCCACTTCGCCCAAACCGATGAACCGTGCATTATCCCTAGTTTCACCCTCGGCGTAAAGACGATACTCGCTAGGGATTAAACCAGCGCGCTCAATCGTCATGCCAACGCGGATTCTTTCAAACTCTGCCGCATTAAAAAACAATGCGGGTAAGTCAAGCAATAGGCAATCTGCCGGCAATAAATAGCCATCACGCTCTTCAACTGGCACATGGTTGTAATCGTCTAAATTAATCGAGTTTTCCAGCAAAAATCCCGCAGTGCGGGTACGACGCAAGCCAGTAAGATAAGCGCCACAACCTAACGCCTTGCCGATATCTTCCGCCAAAACACGAATATAAGTGCCTTTTGAGCAACTCACATCAATGACAATCACATCGCCTTCTATAGAAATAATATCAATGCGATAGATGGTGATTTGACGCGATTGACGCTCAATCACTACGCCTTCTCGGGCGTACTCATACAAGGCCTTGCCTTGAAACTTTAGCGCAGAATACATCGGCGGAGTTTGTATTACCGGCCCAACAAAAGTGTTAATTGCCGCACGAATTAATATGTGATCGCTAGGCGCATCGCCACTTTTAGTAATCTCACCCTCGCCATCAAGCGTTGTGGAGATTTCACCCAGCTTAATGGTGGCGCGATAACCTTTATCGGCCTCCAGCATACGCTGGGCAAATTTAGTTGCTTCACCAAAACAAAGCGGCAGCAAACCAGTGGCAAATGGGTCTAACACCCCGGTATGACCGCCTTTTTCTGCTTGCAATAACCAGCGCGCTTTTTGTAGGGCATTATTACTAGAGATACCAAAAGGCTTATCGAGCAACAAAACACCATCAATCTTACGTTTAGCCATTTAGTGGCTTGCCGGTAGATTCATCATCGCCATCTTCTTCAGGAGCCTTAGGCAAGCTACTGGCTTGATCGATCAGGCGAGATAAAGTCATACCATGCTCAACCGAATGATCATATTCAAAATGCAATTCTGGCATTTTATACAGCGAGATACCACGCGCTAATTGGCTACGCAAAAAGCCCTTAGCCCGCTCCATTAAAGAAGCCACCTCAGCACCTTGCTCTGGCGTTCCAAGAAAAGTATAAAACACATTGGCATGCGAATAATCACGTGTGACTTCTACGTCAGTAATCGTAATTAAAGATGCCTGGGGATGATCCAGCTCCGCACGAATCACGGTGGCTAAATCACGCTGAATTTGTTGTGCTACACGATCAGCACGCGTAAATTGTTTGGCCATTTTTAAACCTTTTGGTAAAGCGCAAAAGGGGAAGCGGGACAACGCCCTCTTCCCCCATCGATTCACCGTTTAATTAATTACAGTGTACGAGCGATTTCAACGATTTCGAAGATTTCCAACTGATCGCCAAGCTGTAGATCATTGTAGTTCTTCAAGCTTAGACCACACTCAAAACCAGCCTTCACTTCTTTTGCATCGTCTTTATAGCGTTTCAGGCTATCAAGCGTACCTTGGTGCACAACCACATTATTACGCAGCAAGCGAACACCCGCATGACTGCGGATCAAGCCCTCCATTACCAAGCAACCCGCAATTGTACCCACCTTGGAAACAGTAAAGACCTGACGGATCTCAACCATACCAATGATTTGTTCACGTTTTTCTGGGGCCAACATACCTGATAGCGCCAGCTTCACATCATCCACTACATCGTAAATGATGTTGTAGTAACGAATATCCACGCCTTCAGACTCTGCAAGCTTACGCGCTGCTGCATCTGCACGCGAATTGAAACCAACCACAACGGCTTTCGATGCCAGTGCCAAGTTGATGTCAGACTCGCTGATACCACCCACGGCACTGTGCAAGATTTGCACGCGTACTTCGTCGGTAGACAATTTTTGCAAGCTTTGTGACAACGCTTCGGCAGAACCTTGTACGTCAGCCTTGATGATGATAGGCAGATTGCGAACTTCGCCTTCTGTCATTTGCGCCATCATGTTTTCTAGCTTGGACGCTTGTTGACGAGCCAACTTCACATCACGGAACTTACCTTGACGGAACAGAGCGATTTCACGCGCTTTTTTCTCGTCAGTCAGCACCATGGCATCTTCACCGGCGGCTGGCACTTCAGACAGACCCAGGATTTCTACTGGAATCGAAGGACCGGCTTCCAAGATCGATTTGCCGTGCTCATCAAGAATCGCACGAACGCGACCGGATACTTGACCAGCAAGAATCACATCACCCTTACGCAAAGTACCTGATTGAATCAGCATAGAAGCAACTGGACCACGACCCTTATCCAAACGCGCTTCAATGATAATCCCTTTCGCTGGCGCATCGGTCGCCGCAGTCAGCTCAAGTACTTCGGCTTGCAGCAAGATCGCTGTCAGCAATTCATCGATACCCAAGCCTTTCTTAGCCGAGACATCAACAAACATCGCGTCACCACCCCAATCTTCTGGCACCACTTCATGCGTTACCAACTCTTGACGGATGCGCTCTGGATTTGCTTCAGGCTTATCAATCTTATTGACGGCAACGACAATTGGCACACCCGCAGCTTTTGCGTGAGCAATCGCTTCGATAGTTTGTGGCATCACGCCGTCATCAGCAGCAACCACCAAGACCACGATATCAGTCAGCTTGGCACCACGAGCACGCATTGCGGTAAACGCTTCGTGACCCGGAGTATCAAGGAAGGTGATCATGCCTTTTTCGGTTTGTACGTGGTACGCGCCGATATGCTGAGTAATCCCACCGGCTTCACCAGACGCCACTTTGGCGGTACGGATGTAATCCAGCAACGATGTTTTACCGTGGTCAACGTGACCCATAACGGTGACCACCGGTGCACGTGGCAGCATCACATGCTCAACTGCAACTTCGCCTTCACCCAGATAGATTTCTGGATCATCAAGCTTAGCGGCCATTGGGGTATGGCCCATATCCTCGACGATAATCATCGCGGTTTCTTGGTCCAGTACTTGGTTAATGGTTACCATCATGCCCATTTTCATCAGGGCTTTAACAACTTCCACGCCCTTCACTGCCATCTTATGGGCAAGATCAGTTACGGAAATTGTTTCTGGAACCATAACTTCATGCACAACTTTATCAGTTGGCGCTTGGAAGCCGTGTGCATTGTCTGGATTAACTGCAGCCTGGCGGCCTTTGCCACCCTTTTTGCTCTTCCAATCATTACCGGCATCGCCACCACGACTACGAATACCTTTTTTACCACGACCATCACTCCAAGGCTCTTTCTTGCCTGGGGCTGCTGCTGGCTTTTTATCACCAGGTTTTGCCGCAGGTGAAGCGCTACTTGGGGTAGCTGCTGGTTTTGGTCGACTAGCTGGCGCAGGTGCGGCCACTGGAGCAGGTGCAGCAACCGGCGCAGGTGCAGCAACCGGAACTGGTGCAACAGGCTCAGGTGCTTTCATTGGCTCATTGCGTGGCTTACGCAATTCAACACGCATCCCAACACGTGGGCGATCTGGATGGCTAGATTGCGATGCGCCTGGTGAAGGGCGTGCTGCAACTGGCGGAACAACCGCTTTTGCCACTGGAGCGGCTGGTTTTGCAACCTGAGTAACAGGAGCAGCAAGTTTCGCTACAACCGGAGCTGGCGAAGGTTGAGCAGGCTTAGCTGGGGCAGCAACCGGAGCTGGCTTTTGCGCTGCTGCAGGTGCAGGTGCAGCAACAGTCACAACAGCAGGCACTTCAGCAACCGCTTTACCACCTTGCTTGGCACGCATTTCTGCAGCCTGACGCGCAAATAATTCATTCTGGCGGCGCGCTTGCGCTTCGCGAGACAAGCGCTCTGCATCATCAATCACTTGACCAGCGGCAGTT
>Ga0247722_10001027_pt1 | contig 15926 bp, 17 predicted proteins | sample MSEWelMarce3H_FC_FD_189094 | JGI IMG/M metagenome (GOLD analysis project Ga0247722, IMG submission 189094) | Subsurface sediment microbial communities from gas well in West Virginia, United States - MSEEL Well Study Marcellus 3H_FC | ecosystem: Environmental > Terrestrial > Deep subsurface >... | reverse complement strand
TCATAAGGGAACCGTAGGTTCCCTTATTAAGTAATCAAATAAATACATAAACAATATTTATGTATTTATATAAAATGAGTCAAGCGTTACAAGATTTGTTTGCAATCCGTGTTTTAAAAAATAAAACAAATGGTACATTCGTTGAAATTGGGTCAAACCATCCAATTGCCGGAAACAATACCTATTTGATGGAATCCAAATTTAATTGGAAAGGATTAATGATTGAATATGACCGTTCATTTGAACAACTATATAAGGATTTGCGACCGAATTCAATTTATAGGATTGGAGATGCGCGTTTAGTAGATTATAGAGGTATATTAGACAAGAATCAGTTTCCATCCAACATTGATTATTTGCAGATTGATTTAGATGTTAATAACAAATCTACATTAGACACGCTTGTCTTATTGGACAATACTTGTTTTGACAAGTACAAATTTGCCACGATTACATTTGAACACGATATTTACAGAGGCAATTTTTTTAATACTCGTGAAATATCAAGAAAGATATTTAAAAAAAGAGGATACGAATTGGTTTTTCCAGATGTTGCCGTTTTTTTTGAGGGGAGACATTGTCCATTTGAAGACTGGTATGTGCACCCCGATTTGGTAGATATGGATTACGTAAACGGAATTAGAAGCAGTGTTGGGTTGAAAGTGGAAGAAATACATGATAAGCTAAGAGAACCTACGGATTTCGCTTAGCTTACCCCTTATGAACCCTCCCTAAAGGGAACTCGTCGTTCCCTTTTAATCCCATACTAAATAGATAACCTTATATTAAGCAAAGCAGAGTTTTTCTTAATAATATACTTTAAGGAGGGAGTCAGCAAAGCGGAACGTAGTTCCACCTAAGGGAAGGTATAAGGGAAGGTTCAAAAGGAAACCGTAGGTTTCCTTTATATCTCTGCAATATATATCTGGGGTATATGAATGAAGAGGTTGTCAATATTTTAACAAAAAACCTTGTTCCCAAAGAGTTTGAGAAAAACGTCTACGGCGAGGTTTTCACACCCATTCATTTCGTAGAGAAAATGCTGGATGCATTACCTGCGTCCATTTGGAAAGACAAGGGGCTAAAATGGTTTGACCCTGCCTGTGGAATCGGCAATTTTCCAGTAGTCATTTATTACAGGTTGATGAAAACCTTGGACAAAGTAATCATTGGAGATAAGGTTCGCAGTAGGCACATCATAGAGAAAATGCTTTTTATGAACGAATTGAACAAAAAGAACGTCGTTCTCTGCAAAAGGTTGTTTGCAATGATTGACCCAGAAGCAAAACCGAATGTATCGTGTAAAGATTTCTTAGAATATGATGCATCCACCAAATATGATATCATCGTGGGAAACCCGCCTTACAATGAGGCGCGAATTAAGGAAACGTCGGACCAACCGCTTTACTCCAAATTCATTGTCAAAGCAATAGAGATATCAAATAAATTAATGTTCGTGGTTCCGAGCCGGTGGTTTTCGGGCGGAAAAGGGCTGGACGAGTTTCGCAAATCCATGTTGTTGCGCAAAGACATTGTGTCCATTCACCAAATTAATAATTCCAGAACTATTTGGCCCGAGGTTGATATCAAGGGAGGTGTAAACTACTTTTATTTAGACAAATCGTATGAAGGGCTCACTGAATTCACCAATGATTTAACTAATGGTCAAAAGATACAATTAGACAAATACGACATTTTGGTTTCGGACACCAAGGCTTATCCATTAATTAATAAGGTAATCAAGTATCCTTGTTTAAGTGATCTGTATCTCTCTACTGGTCATTTTGGAATCACCACCAACTTTGAACACTTTGGTAAAAATGGTGTCAAGTGCTACGTCTCTGCGAAAAAGGGCGAAGTAAAATACGTTGCTCCCAAGTACATCAAAAATGCATACGATTTTTGGAAAGTGTTTACGCCGCAGGGGTCGGGGAAAGGAGGCGACGGATTCGGCAACATTATTATTGGTTCGCCGAAAGAAATCGCGTCACAGACCTATTTCGGGTTCAAAGTTGGATCGGAAAAAGAAGCCAAGTCTCTCAAGTCTTATTTGGAAACCGATTTTGCCAATTATATGCTGAGTTTGCGGAAAATAGACCAGCACATTAGCGAAGCCACGCTGAAATGGGTGCCGTTGCCACCGCTGGACAGAGAATGGACCGATGCCAAAGTGGCCAAGTATTATGGGTTAAATTCAAAGGTTTATTTTGGGAAGACGAGGCGAGTCAAGGTTTCTCTCAATAAAACTATGAAGAGAAGATAAATATTTTTACAATAATATTAGACGGATATCACCTAATATTATTAATGGATGAGCAGGCCCTGCAAAAGTTTGAAAAACCGGACACGGATTTTTTGAAGGACAAAGAATGTTTAATATGTTTGGAACCGATGGATCTAGAAATGAACCAAATCGTTATGTTGCCGTGCAAATGCGCCAATTCGGCATACCATATTCCGTGCATAACCAAATTATTACAATCTGGAGAAAATAAGAATTTTTGCCCGCATTGTAAAGGAAAATACAAAATAGAATTTCAACAAATGGTTGCAATGCAAAATAATCATTTGATAAGAATAGAACACGCAAACCGGATTTACGAATTGCGAATTTCAAGTTTCATAAAAATACTAGTCTTTCATCTGGTATCCAATACAACTTTGAATATTATTGGTATATCTTTATCCATGAGCTATCCAAATTACAACAACCACGTTGAATTGAATGTGTTGATATTTTTTTATTTTTTCAAATTATTTTTGAATTATGGTTTATTAATGTTTTCAAAACACAACATTGATAGAATAGAAAACATATTGTGGTGTAGTTATATTTATAATATTGTTGCATTTGGGTTTTTGCTGTATTCGTCGGGTAAACTTACAAAAAATAATTTATATATTATTTTAATATTGAACAACGTATTATTTGGACTCCTTGATTTGGCATTCCGGTATGTTCTAGAATACAAAATGAAAAATAGGGTTGTCGGTGAGAATTGATAATTTTATTTATTATTTCTTCTCTTTTTTTGGTATTTACGAGTCTTATTTGTTTTTTTATTTTTAGATTTTTGCATTGTCTTCTTTCCTCCTTTTGTTAATGAAACACCCCAACCAGTAATACCATCGCCACTCATTAAGGGTCTTCCTTCACGTATGCTATCTGCTAATGTACCCGGAGAAAATTGTTCAAGATAATTCGTATAAGTTGGTGGAACCGCTTTTCGCCGAGATGCCACAAGTCGTTGAGCACTTCCAACCGCACTGCCATTATCTGGAGGATAGTCAGTATAAACCAATGGATTTTTCTCCATACCAATAGGACCTGTTGAATTGTATGGATAATTAGAAAAACGCATAAGATAACTGTGATTAGGATTATTATTTGCGTATTTGTTATCTTCAATTGGAACTTGTCCATTATAATTAATAAATCCTAAAAACGTCCCTAAAGGCACTAATGTATTTCTGTGAGGGTGTTGAGGAACATCACCAATTGGCATATAATAATAATTTGTAGAATTGGCATTATCAATAAAAAATTGACGACGCTCATCTAGACCACCATTTCTGGCAATACTACTTCTTTTTGGAACACTTTTCAAAATACTCATTATTATATTATAAGCAGATATAAATATACATTTTTTGGCAATGCGTAAAATTATAACAAACTATCATTCTCTTCGGAGAATTCATCGTCTGATACCGGAATTTCTTTTTGACAGTATGCACAATTGTTGTCAATTTTGTATATACCCACTAATAATACAATACCACCCGCAACTATACCAATAATAATAAATGTATTATTCGTTGGTGGGCTTAACGTTGGCATTGATGAAGGGCTTACTGATGGTTTGGACGATGGTTTACACGAAGGGCTTACTGATGGTTTGGACGATGGTTTGGACGATGGCATTGACGAAGGTTTACACGAAGGGCTTACTGATGGTTTGGACGATGGTTTGGACGATGGTTTGGACGATGGTTTGGACGATGGCATTGACGAAGGTATTGACGAAGGTATTGACGAAGGTATTGACGAAGGTATTGACGAAGGTATTGACGAAGGTATTGACGAAGGTATTGACGAAGGTCTTGACGAAGGTCTTGACGAAGGTCTTGACGAAGGTATTGACGAAGGTATTGACGAAGGTATTGACGAAGGTATTGACGAAGGTATTGACGAAGGTATTGACGAAGGTATTGACGAAGGTATTGACGAAGGTCTTAATGATGGACTTGACATGGAATTGCATCCATACAAAAGCACCGATAAAATCAGAAAGTAAAAATTATGAATGTTCATATTACAGTTTATAAAATTCAGTTATTTTATAAATTTAATTTCAATTTTTGATTTATGTTTATCCAGGTAAAATCTGTGGTTTCTGTTCCACAATTTTATTCCGAATGATGTATACGGATGAGATGACCAACAGAGAAATCTCGGTTGAACTCCGAAAAATCATTGGAACATCTTCGGTCTGAACGCTGTAATAAACCCACATACTAGACGAACAAATATTTAACAAGCAAAACAACAAAGACAAACTGTTGGTGCTTTTGTTCTTGTACAAAAGATACATAAAAATAAACCGGCCGATAACAGACAATGAAATTGCTGTGTAGGGTATGGTTTTTAGTTCGCTCATTACAAAATATAGTAAAAATTGTTTAACCTTTTACTATAGATATTTTATTCAGGCAACGGATGAAAAACCAACTGAAGGGAAGGGGGTCATAGGGGAAAGGGCGAAGCCCGACCGTCGGCACCCTCCGGATCGTCGCTAGATGCGACGAACCTTATAGGGTGCCTTAACCGTAGGTTTCCCTTACAAAATATAGTAAAAATTGTTTAACCTTTTACTATAATAATTCTTCTTCTACTTAACATTTGTTCTGGCTTTTTTCAGCTTATCATTTACCAACTCAATTTTACTGTTTAAAGCGTCTCGTTTATCCATATGTTCGGTTAATTTCAGTTGCGAATTGCCAACGTATTGTTGTAATTTTTCGGATAACTGCAATGCGATTTGCTGGTCTTCGCTATTCAAGTATTTGCTGTATTTTTGAAAATTGATTGCAACATCATGTATATTACTTGATTCTACAACGACCATATTCACCTTTTCTATTTCGGCAAGACATTTTTCCAATTCACTTTGCAGTTTATCGCGTTCCTCCTTTAACCCAGGAATATCAATCATTGATTTCGCGACATTGATTTCTTTTACGATTGATTTTAGAAACGACATTGTATGAATATGTATGACCCCCTTATACCATTTTGAAAAAATATTAAAAGATTTAATAAAAGAACCACTTTGAACCCTTGTATTTGGTATTGTTCAGCTCCTCTAGTATGTCTGCATCGCATTTTGATTTAGATTTCCGGTATTCCAGGATATCATCTATTTTCTTATTTTTGGAAATATACAGCGAATTCAACTGTTCTTCTCTACTGGTTGTTGCGCCTTTACTATTGATTTTATTCTGAACATCAATCTCGGCGTTACAAATGACCTTTAATTCATTGCAGTATTTCATCTCATCAATATGCATGCTTATTACGTCCATAAATATATTTTTGTTATAAATAATCGGATACCGATACCGAATTGTATCCGGAATGATGAATTGATTTTTCTCTTTCACTTCCTTGACCTTTTTCTCAATTTGCGTAATAAAATTTTGCACATATTGTAAATCATATTTAATCAGCTTTTCCTCAATATCTTCTTCTACAAGATCATCCTCTGCATCCTTCTTCTTCTTATTATCGGATACGTTGCTTAACAATATTTTGCCAGAAGTGAATTCGCATTCGGAAATCAGTTGGTCAAAAGAGTATGCGGTCATTTTATGCGCCTCGGCTTTTGCATCCAATTTGTAAAAATTCACGAGTGATAAAATGATAGTATTTATGGCACTGGTTGCCGAAACGACCTTTATCGCAGTTGCATTGTTATAAAATATTCCACTAATAACCGTGGACAAAGATGATATAATAATTGCCGGAATCATAAGACGGTAGAGATAAAATTCGCAATAAGCTTTTGCTTCCAAAAATAACATTTTTTGACCCTTCAGATACAAAGAAATCAGGTCCAATGACGTTGATAATTTGCCGTCATTGTATCCGAATTTAATGTTCATCGTGTTCATTATATCCAAAAACCCGCGATAAGGTATTATCGGTTTTTTTACTGAGTCTGTATCACTCGTTTCACTCTCTAATTGAGAGTCCTCATCGTCTTCTTGGACATCAATGCGCAAATCGGTGTTTGAAGGTAAATACATAGATAGATTATGTATGCATATATTTTATATATTTGTATAAAATGTATATTGACCGATAAAATGTATATTGACCGATAAAATCTCCAAATAGAGAAATGAAAGTCCCCGTGCGTTATTTGCCATTTGGCTTATCCACCAAAGATTCCAAAAAACAAGTCCGGATGTTGAAAAAATCGCAGTCCGAATACAAAAAAGGCAAGTATTTCACAAGGAAACAAGTGAAATCGTTTAAGAGCAAGCCATCCAACCATCTTGCAAATGCCCAAAAGATTTACGGAATAGATAAAATAGTTCCAAGCAAGGAATTGGCAAAGGTGACCGGGTGTTCCATAAATGCATTGAACCAGATCGTAAAGAAAGGCGAGGGCGCCTATTTCTCGTCGGGGTCGCGACCCAACCAGACCGCGCAATCGTGGGGGTACGCCCGTTTAGCAAGCAGTTTAACCGCGGGCAAAGCAGCCGCGGTTGACTACAACATTCTGGAAAAGGGGTGCAATCATAGGGGCAAAGCATTCACACTTGCAAAAAAAGCACGTAAGACCTATGGGCACGGCCAAGGAAGAACAAAGCGGCGAATTATTGGACGTTAACCTGATTAAGAAGCGATTTGTATACAAATGATCCACTAAATAGATATAATAATGCTGGGGCTGTGTTGTACCCAACATTGTTTAACAAAAAATAATGGGCAATTGCAAAGAGAGAGTACAAAGGCAATGCTATAAAAACAAAGTATATATAACGATTTGGTGCTACGTCTACTATTGCTATGTCTGGTTCCACATTTTTTCTCTTTGACCGAGTTATCATAGAGTGCGTATTTGTAGGGTGTGCATTCATCATTTACAATTATTTATCAATAACTTCTTAAATGGTTTGCAAAAAAGAAATCTTACGTTGTCTCTGCAAATGAGTTTCAAAAAGAAATATAAATCATTGTATAATTCCATTTCTCTCAACTAACTGTTTTGTAAAATAAACAAGAGAGAAAAACATTCTCCAAAATATTTTGAAAAGTTGGAGAATTTTTAAAATGACTGCATAAATAAAAATTCTCCAACTTTTCAAAATAATTTAGGTTCTCGTTTTTCTCTCTGTTTTTTCTTAAAGGAGGGTTCATAAGAGAAAGTAGTTCCCTTAAAAAATTGAAAAAAATCAAATGTATATTTATAGATTCATAAAACCAAAATGACAGACCTATTTAAAAACATACGGTCGGACCAAAGGTGTTTGTTTCATTCGCAAATGCCGGGCGGCAATGAAATTATATCGTTCCGCGCAAGTTTTATTGACATTATTCACAATACATTTCGGGCAAAACAAGTGGTCTGTCAAACCCACAGAAACTATAATAATTGTGGAATGCTGACGATGCCCAAGAGCTGGATAACAAAAGTGGAAACCCTGGATGATATTACAAGTGAACAAATATTATTGCCATCCGAAATTTTATTGGAAATAGATGGGTTTATGTAAGATAATTCTAACAATCAATAAAATAGATAACTTTCAAAAATAAATTGGAGAATTTTCAAAAATGACTGCATACAAGTTTTTTTTCCAAGTTATCAAAATATTTGGAAGATGTTTTTTCCCTCTTTGTTTTTCCCTCTTTGTTTTTCCCTCTTTGTTTTTCCCTCTTTGTTTAATAAAAATGTTTTATTATGTTAGCTTTTTAGTATGGGATTTAAAGGGAACGACGAGTTCCCTTTATTATTAATAATTGCAGAATGGATTTAAAAATACGTATATATTTGATATATCCAAAATGAACGAGAACAATCATGTGTTAACAATCAAGACCGTCCAAATTCAGCCCATCCGAAACTTAACAACTGCACTCAAGGATATTTTAACCGACGCCACAATCACATTCACCAAGGACAGTATGAAAATCATCAATTTTGACAAGACCCACACAATGTTGGTGAGCGTAGTCCTGCATTCCAACAAGTTTGAGTCCTATAAATGCGTCCCCGACAAAATCGTCGTCTGCACCAACACGATGCATTTCTTCAAGCTGATTTCCACTTTATCCAACGACGATATTCTCACAATGTACATTGATAAGGACGACTACCAGGACGGAATCGTCTCGTATTTGGGGATGGAATTTGACAACAAGAATGTAGGACAAACCTACGACTACAAGTTGCGACTCATTGAGCCAGACACGGAGGAATTGGTGATTCCCGACGTGGAGTATTCCACCATCATTAATTTGCCCACCGCGGATTTCCAGAAGATTGTGCGCGACCTGAATGCGTTGACGGACCGCGTTGAAATCAAATCGGTGGGAGACGACTTGATTTTCTCGTGTATGGGGACTTTTGCCAAGACCAAGTTCAAGCGGTCAGAATCGGACAGTCATATGGATTTCGTTGTGAAGCCGGACCCATCTGTAGTGGTGCAAGGCGAGTTTTCGGTGAAAAGTCTGAACAATTTTATTAAGTGCACGCCTTTATGCAGTCATTTGGAGATGTATTTGGGGAACGATTTGCCTTTGATTGTCAAGTATGACGTGGCGTCGTTGGGTGAAATCAAGTTGTGCTTGGCGCCGCTGCCGCCGAACTAAGTAGGGAAACCTACGGTTTCCCCTACGACCCCTTCCCTTTTGTTTTGTAATTTTAGTTATATTATTTTATAAAAATAATGTAAAAACGGTTGTAAAAACGGTTGTAAAAACGGTTGTAAAAACTTGTCAATATATATATAATGGCAAGTTTTTTAGAGGAAAAAAAAGAAATAAAAAAAGAAGAAAAAAAAAAGCTTCCAACAATTACGATTGCAATTGTCGCTCACGGCGAGGATTTAATTAATGAAAAAATAACCATAGACCCAAATGTGAGAATATATTCTAGGGCAGGAAGAGCACTTTGTTTTGGTATGATTCATAGTAATCCGCTTAGCTTTGTTGAACACTTATACTATACCAATGAGAGAATGAATGGTGAAGATAAAATAACTAGTTATGAAATGTTACAAAAAGTTGCCGAACATTATACAACGCCCAAACATGATGAAGAGTTCATAAAAACAATAACCCGGGAAGCAGAAAGATTTCCCAAATCTGTAAACCATACCGTTAAAATAATTAATACCCAAAAACATAATCAAATATACACGCCATTTTATGACCATCTGTATATTTTTACGGATAATACTGGTCCATTCAAGGGCAATAATCAGATTACTGTTATAGAGACAAAAAACCACACATCAATAAGTAATATTGATTACCGAAATATAATAAATTTAGCAAAAAAACAATATGCTATACAAAACCCATTTTTTTCGTTGAGAAATGACATAGAAGGAAAAAGATTTATTAATTTTTTTAAAAAATTCTATTTGATTACAACAATGCCTGAATCCATTTTAAATATTAATGAAAAAGAAATATTAGACAATTTAAAAAAGGAACATTCCAATAATCCAAGTGAATTGCAAAGTAAAATAAACGATTTTTTAACACTTGCAAAATTAAAACGATATAGTAGAAATATTTATGAAAATAGACATAACATTTTTGAAGATGGGTTTGTAACTGAAGAAAAATTATTGAAAGAGCTTGAAAATCCAGATTCTAAATTATACGAATACATTACTATTACCTATAAAGAAAATAAAGAAATAATTGAAGAAGATAAAAAAATAATTGAAGAAATAATTGAAGAAGATAAAAAAATAATTGAAGAAATAATTGAAGAAGATAAAGAAAGAATTAAAGAAATAATCAATCAATTAATGAATGAAATAAAACAAATGAAATCAAAAAATTTGAAATCAAAAAATTTTGACTTTGAATTCAAAGAAAATCAGTTAAGAAGTAAATTCTATAATAATGATGATGATGATATTATTCAAGGCATAAAATTAAGTAGTATTATTGATTTTTTAAAATCAGAGGGGTTTGTTATAATAAACATCATTGATTTTTCGTGTAGAACAGTTAATGAAGAAGTGAGCGAAGATCAATTTCGGATTCTAAATCAAATGCAAGAAAATATGGCGGATAAAATTGACCAAGGGTTTGGTAAAAAACAAAGACGAAAGACGAAACGCACACAAAGAAGAAAACGCACACAAAGAAGAAAACGTGCGTAATACTTTTTGTTTATCAAACCCCGTATTTATCCGTTGGAACCGATGGTACCTTGATGCAAAGAACTTTGCAGTTTTCCAAGAAAATCGGGCACGTGAGCTGATTCTTTTGGATAACGAACAGAGACCCTTTCTCTACTGGTCTTTCGTTAATAAGCATCCGACCTTCCACTAAGAAATTGATTTCATCGGCGAGCCGGTGGTAATGAAAATCCCACTTTTCACCTTTACTATGAGTTAACAACGCTACTTCGTATTTCTCGGTTTTCACAATATTTGGTTCAAAATCGCCGATAATCCATCCACGCACAAAATCGGTTAGAAACCAAGTTTTGTTTTGCCTTACGTATCCGTCCATAGTAATCCGAAAACAATTAGTCATCGTTGCATTCTCTTCATCTGTGATTGTATTTGTATCCAATAACAAAGATTGATTGGTCACACAAGTTGCACAGTACTCAACACAAAGGTTGGCGTCTTTGTACAAAACAAAGGAACCTTCGGATCCTGTGAGTGAAGCGGATCCTGTGAGTGAAGCGGATCCTGTGAGTGAAGCGGATCCTGTGAGTGAAGCGGATCCTGTGAGTGAAGCGGATCCTGTGAGTGAAGCGGATTCAGTAACATCGTGCACATATCCTCCGCGCAAATACAAGTAATCAAAATAATCGCCTGGTTCACCCACTGGAAAAAACTGCTCCGATTCATCCAACTCGCAATATCCGACCGTATACTTGTTCTCTATCATTGATTGATAACAAAGCGACAAATAAAACTCCCCATTGGGGGCGCGCATATTCTGATGAACCATATATTCATATGCATCTTTAAAATGGCGCGCCGTTCTGAAATAATGCACCCCCACCAATGCATTCTCACTCAAAACAATTTTCTCTCTGCATTCATCAATTTCACCCGCCGAATTCAAATGGATAAAACTGTGCTTGTCTTTCGCACCGGTAATCAATGGATACGTTGGTTTATATGTGAGAACGCACCCGTCGTATTTGGAAGACTTTTCCCAAAATTTTGCAAAATTCCAGCTAAGAACCTGGTCGGAATTGGATATAAAAAGGGGGCAATCCATATCCAATACATCCGCAATGGTGTAAACCGTGGACGCGGGCCCTTCGGTCAATTTATCCACACTTTTAATCAAATAATTTAATCGGTGCTTTACACAAATGTCGTCCAATATTTTCCTCAATGCGGAATCAACCCCGTTCTCTTCATTGATTATGAAAAAATAAGTGCAATTTGCGTGGATATCCAGCGAGACAATTGCTTTCTCAATCATAGAATTCAGCTCCAAATCAATCGGCAACAAGTATTTGTTGGTTTTAAACCCGTATTCTTTGAATCGGCTGCCGATTCCGGCCATTGGAATAACTATTTGCAAATGCATCTGTACAATAATATAAAGTCTATTTTTATATTATTATTACTTGATGAAATATTTAATTGCGCACCGAGGCAATGTTTATGGGAAAAACGAAAGCCGCGAAAACAGTCCCGATTATATTATGGAGGCGTTAAATCTTGGATTTGATGTGGAAATTGACGTGTGGGTGATTGACAATCGCATCTATTTAGGCCACGACGCGCCGCAGTATGAGATTGAGAAGGAGTTTTTGTTCAATGACCGGTTTTGGTGCCACGCAAAGAACCATGCGGCATTGACGATGATGATTATGGAAAAAGACTTGATCCACTGTTTCTCGCACAATTCCGACGATTATATATTAACGTCGCGTGGAATAATTTGGGCATATACCGGTAAACCGGTCAATGAAGAGACCATCTGCGTAATGCCTGAAAATTGCAACAATTATTCAAACGACGATTTGAAGAATTGCTTGGGCATTTGTTCGGACCTTGTTGCCAAATATAAGGAACCTACTAAGGGAACCTACGGTTCCCCTATGACCCCTCCCTTATAGGGAACCTTATGCAGTCGCTTCGCTTATGCAGTCGCTTACACAGTCGCTTCGCTTATGCAGTCGCTTACACAGTCGCTTCGCTTATGCAGTCGCTTACACAGTCGCTTCGCTTACACAGTCGCTTCGCTTACACAGTCGCTTCGCTTACACAGTCGCTTCGCTTACACAGTCGCTTCGCTTACACAGTCGCTTCGCTTACACATTTGAAATTTGCAAATGTGTAATTATCTTTATTATTTAGGTTTATCTTTATGGCGCTTAGGTCTTAAGTCCCCATTTCTCAATAGCCGCCGTGTACTCTTTCTTGTCTGTTTCACCATCAATGGCCTGTCTCATTGCCATTGCACCAGCTCTGGATCCACCCGGGTGTCCGTGAATCGCACCCCCCGTGTTCGCCAAGAACTGGATTCCAATTTCGCTCTCAATGTATTTCACCAATCCTGGATTCATACCGCAACTTAGCGCGGGCATAACTCCGTGGTCGTGCAAGATTTTCAACAATTCGCGCATATCGTTCTCGTCGTCGCTGCTGTATCCGCCAATCATACCGGCGTGAATAAAATCCACACCCATCATTCCAGCAAGCTGTCCAATCACCTTGAAATCAATGGAGAATCGGTGGTTAATATCCGTCAAAATCTTGTCGCCGGATTTCTGAAAATGCACAAAAATCGGCAAATCCAGCTCTCTGACCGCCTTGTAAACGCCCAAACCATTCCAGAAATTAATGTGGACCCCATTTCCACCAAGTTCGTGGACTTTCTTTACGCGGTCAATCACATATGGGTAATCGGAGTTGATACAGACACAGTAAACCACATTGCGACCAGTGCTCTTTATGTAGTTCATAATGAGCGGAACTCTTTCCTCAATGGTGCAGAATGAGGGGTTGGACAGAATCTCGTCTTCCTTGATGAAATTGACACCGCCTTCAACCAACTCCTTCACCATTTCCAACAAAACTTGCGGGGTAATTCCAGTCTTGGGTTTGATGATTCCGCCCAATAGTGGCTTGTCATAAACGCCGGTGAATTCACGGATCTTCTGGATTCCGAATTTGGGGCCCAAAAATGCCTTTTTGACCTCGTCAGGGAACTCCAATTTCAACAATCGGCATCGCAAGATATTGTTAATATCCAGTTGACCGCCCATCACCTGAACCAATAATTGGGTAATTCCGTCTTCCTTCCAATTTGTATTAATAATGGGAAAAGCGATTTGCACAATTCCGCGCTTCACTAACTTGAGTTGTTCCTCGTCGCCGATGACCTTGCACGAATACGTTTCAAAAAGGTCGTCGGTTTCCCATTGGTTTCGGACGTGCGGATTGCCAACACTCTGGCCAATGGCCAATTCCCACGCGGCGTCGCGCAAAGAATGTTGGCCTTCTAGGTCATAGGTTGCGATGAAATTTTCTTCCGCTGAAACTGAGGTCTTGAAAATCATTTATACAATAGATACAGATGATTTCTTTAATTATTTTTTTAGAACAAATTATTGTTTGCGCACAGCAATCGCAATGCCCCAGTCACGAATATCATTGCAATATTTGTAAACATCAAACAAACGGTCGTCAATGCATTCCACTGCAAAATAGGGTCCAGAATGCGAATTCGTGTCGTGCAACACGACCATTCCGTCGTCAGATAACTTGGAAACGTATTCCCACTCTTGATACACTTGGTTGATTGAGTGATGTCCGTCAATCATAAACACGTCAATTTTGTCAATTCCCAAATTATTCAAAAAGTTGTATACGTTTTGGTAGTTTTCCGACCGTTCTTGTAAAATATGAATGTTTTTTTCGGGGTTTGCATGGGCGGTTAAGTCGCGTATATCAATACCAACATAAATATCTTGGTCTCTCTTGTTTGACAAAAATACGGACGTGCTTGTTCTGCTGTACTCGTCGGCCAAAATTCCAATTTCAACAATCACCAGCCTTTCTTTTTTTAAAAGCATTTGGTCAAAATGGGTCTTCAATGCCTTTTGATTATCGCTGGAAAAACACTGTTTCTCTCCATTTTCCCCAATTCCGTCGGCGCCGTAAAATGGATACCACGGATAATCTTCATCGTTATTAATTTTGCAAAAATATTTGCATTTTAAACCAAATGTGGTTGTGGGTTCCTTTGTAATATCAGTCAACGACTCAATGCGCGGATGGACAACGGGTACGTGAAAACGATTCATTTCGGTGGGAACAATAAAAACGGTGGATTCTTCCATTATATATTTAATTAACAAAATTAGTTTAAATGCTTTTTATTTTACATAAATAAATGGACAGCAATAAAAAAATTGCACTTTTACTTTCCGGAAATTTGCGGAATTTTGACGCCGAAAATCCGGGCACTTTTAAAATTTCCGAATATTATGCGGAAATTGCCGAAAAATATGACGCGGACGTATTCTGTTTCACGGATGACAACAATTACATTTACAATGGCGAAGCCTATTTCAAAAAAACATTTGAAAATAATAGTCCAACAACCACCGATTATTTAACCGGGTCCAAAAACGTATCCAATATTCTTTTGAAAACGTTTCAAAACCGCCTGAAAAAATACAAAATCATTCCGTACATTTCTTCCTTTGTCCCCATTGATATTTGGAATCCATACCACATCGCATTTTACGAAAATAAATCGCGCCCAACCCCCCAGAAAAATAATATCTTGAATCAGTGCTATAAATTCAAATGTGCGTATAATTTGCTTGAAGAATACGAGAAAGAAACGTCTACAAAATATGACATCATTATTAAAAGCCGGTTTGATTGCATTCCATTTGATATTTTGAATTGCGTTGATATTCGCGACATTGATTATACAAATACGCTTATTTGTGGACATTGGTCGGGGTTTTTATACGACCACGCGGCGATTGGGAATCGCGAAATAATGCACCATTACTGCAATTATTACAACGTGATTTCGCCGAATTTGATGGATGAAAAACACTCCGCCATTTATTGGGGGGAAGACGGGTTGGAAATTGGGTCCAATCCTAGAAATTATTTAGACATAAGTGATTCAATGGAATATGGAATGACGTATTTAATTCGGGAAGTTCATAAATACAAATTGAACGAATGTGGAATTAATTTTCGGTATTTTATTCGGGGGTGTTATTAATCATTTATTTTATTTTCCTAATATATAAAATGTCTCTTTTGATGCTTGTTGTTATGGCGCTCCTTTTTGCTGCATTGTCCCCTGGTGTTCTCATTTGGCTTCCTTTTGGCGCGTCCAGAAGGGTTGCTGCGTTGGTTCACGGCCTTGTTTTCGCCGTTGTTTGGCACTTCCTTCACAGACCCATTGCCCAGTTGCTTTCCTCGGTTGAGGGAATGAGTGATAAGAAGAAGAATATGAGTGATAATGAATAAATAAATAGGTTATTAAAGCAAAGTTTTGCTTTAATAAAGGGAAGGTTCAAAATGTGTAAAATAAAGGAAGGTTTAAAAGAAGGAACAAAAGGGAAGGTTCAAAAGAAGGAACAAAAGGGAAGGTTCAAAAGAAGGAACAAAAGGGAAGGTTCAAAAGAAGGAACAAAAGGGAAGGTTCAAAAGAAGGA
>Ga0247722_10001026_pt1 | contig 15935 bp, 23 predicted proteins | sample MSEWelMarce3H_FC_FD_189094 | JGI IMG/M metagenome (GOLD analysis project Ga0247722, IMG submission 189094) | Subsurface sediment microbial communities from gas well in West Virginia, United States - MSEEL Well Study Marcellus 3H_FC | ecosystem: Environmental > Terrestrial > Deep subsurface >... | reverse complement strand
TCGGTATAATTATCATTTAAAAACATGACACTAAAACAAAAAATACAACAATTTTTTGAAAAAATAATAGAAAAAGATAACACTTTAGGTAAAAAAATTATGCCATATATTGAGGATAATTATACCGATATATATAATAACTTACATGAACTATATGGTAACTTTGAAATAAATAAAGAAAATATTGATAAAGTATTTCAACTTATTGAAAGTGAAAAAGAGAGTCTGTATCCTGTTGTAAACCCCCTTTCTGAAATAGAAGTGGCAGTGGCAGAGGAACAGCGAAGGGCAGAGGAACAGCGAAGGGCAGAGGAACAGCGAAAGGCAGAGGAACAGCGAAAGGCAGAGGAAAAGAAAAGGGTAGAGGCAGAGGCAGAGGAAAAGAAAAGGGTAGAGGAAATCAAATCTAGAATTGCTAAAAATTATGCTGCTGAACTCAACGCTAAAGCTGCTAAAGCTGCTAAAAAAGGTGGAAAACAAAGAAAAAATAAAACCAAGAAAAACAAAAGAAAATCCCTAATATAAACAATTTTTTTGTATTGTATTATTAGTATTTAAAATCGCAATGTACTCCCCTTTTTAACAAGAAGATCCATCATAAAAATAACAAAAATACCACTCGAAATAAACATCAGTAATTCAGACGTAATTTGTTCAGGCGATGATGTATTCATATCATCTAATCGAGCCCACAACTTATCTAACTTCTTCATAATATCATCATTTGATATCTCATTTGGCCCATTCGGCCTATAATACTGAAGTGGCTTTTCCATAAATGAAGTCTGTGCTCCACTTGTTGTAAGTGGCTTCCAATATATATTAGTGGCCGGATCTGGAATCGCAGTTGCCCCAGCTCTTGCCACACCCGATTCTTCAAATGCCTTTAAAAAATCAGGTTTTAAACGATAATCTTCTGCATCAGGTACATAATTTGCAAATGGTTCTTCTGGATCAGCTCCAAAGAATTTGGTACGTCCTGGACATGCCTTCTGAGATTCATTTGGAGCTGGTATATTTTTTGGCATTTCGTACATCGAACAAGCCGTGTCTGGTATAAATGGTTCCAATGATCTATCATATACTTGATCACGTAATCCAATGGATGGGTTCATTGCTGGAATTTGTTGTGGTTGCGGGACTGGTTGTGAACCGTCTTTATCAGCTTGACATCTACGTTTTGCTTTTCTTGCCTCTTTTCTTTTTGCACTTTCACATCCCGGGGTTGCAACCCGAAAAGCATCATCCAAAGCACAATAGTTCATTGTCCTCCCTACTAACAAAATCAATCATATTATTTTAAAAAATATTACAAAAAATAGATATGTTACATAAAAACCCTTTTGAAAAGATTGATTCGCCTGAAAGGTTAATTTACGGGTGCATACTTATATTGATCATTGTATATTCCTCATCGATTCCATCCGAATACAGGCGATTTGCCGATTCTATACTCGGTAGAGTATTTGGAATAGCTATTATTTATGCGGTCATTCAAACATTAGGCATGGTATATGGCTTGTTAACTGCTCTTGCATTCTTACTTATTCTACACGGTGCTTCTCGAATTACGGAAGGCTTTGAAACCACTAAAGTATCTGGCCACAAATGGTATGTTGAACAGGTATTACGCGAAGACCCGCGAAAGATTAAAACACACGAAGTTATAACAAATGCCCCTTCATCATAGAATGAAACCGTTTTCTTTCGAAATTACGGATGGAATATTTCGATCGGTGACTGTCATTTTAGTAGCCATTGTTATTGTGAAATACAGTACATTATTTGAAGAATCTTATACGGATAAGTTAACTGAACTATATATTCATCCATGGTGGCGTATTATTGTAGTTCTCCTTGTATTAAGTTCAGTAATGTGGTGTCCTCGTGTCGGCATATTGCTTGCACTTCTTGTATTCTTTTATTTGAGCGATATGAATACATTAATAACGCCATTTGCATAACTTTTTTTCAGTACCTTCGTATCTTATAAAATTTTTAAAAAAACTTTATAAGTGACTTTTTTCATACAAAGTACTAGATAATGAGTCTTCCGGTCATAGCCAGTAACATAATTGTAAGTCCTCTAGATGGATTTTTACATATATTTAACTCAAATCCATACTTTATCGGTATAATGATGCTTATTCTTAACTTAGGGGGTCGTTTTATTAGTTTAGAAATTACTAAGAAACAGGAACAATTCTTACAATTACCATGGGTTAGACGAATCCTCATTTTTACTGTACTTTTTGTTGCTACTCGTAACATTTGGGTAGCATTCTGGACAACAGTTGCAGTGGTTCTTTTATTGGGATATCTATTTAATGAAAATTCAGCATTATGTATATTCGGCCAAGGAGGAAAAGATGGATCCACTTGTGCACAAATTGAAAAAACTGATATGACACCCGAAGAAAAAGAAATATTACAACGTCTCAGTGCAAAAGCGCAAAAATATACGAAAGAAAAAATGCCAGAGATGGATGAAAAAATTCATCATACGGATATTTATAGCGCAAATTTATCATTATTGAAGTAGAATGACTGGAATATTGACATTATGTGCAGAATATGATGATGAGAATTGGATTGAACAGAATGGGGATTTATATAATAAAGTTACTAAAAATCTTATTAATATACATACAAAATATAATGGTGTATTTGCTATTTTAAACAGTTTAAAAGATAATATTCCTGAATTAACTAAAATAGTAGATAAAATTATACAAAAAGCTCCCAAACCTGATAATATACATACAGGTAATGAAATGCAACAATATATTAAAGACATTAATGCATACGTAGATACATCATATAATGTTATAATTGCACAATTAAATAAATTATTAGTTAGTAATGATTCTTTGCATGAAAGTATCCTTTATAAAAATAATTCAAAAATAAAACATATAGAAAATCTTATATTACGATATAAAGATTACAAGTCTACAGGTTCAAAGTCATAGTATTCGCTGGAGCTGCTTTGCGTCTTCCTCTACGTCCAGTACTTGTCTGACTCATATCATCCGAGTGATTGCTAGCCAACTCACTAAACACCTGAATGGCCGGTTGAATTGGCTGAATCGGCTGACTAAATCGAGGGCTTTCTAGTTCCGTCGCACGGACTTCTTGAAATGTTTTTAAAATATCATCCACTCCAGACGGTCCTTTCATTTCACGTCGCGGTTCTTGGGTTTGATTTGGTTGATAAAATGGACCTGGGCTTTCTGGTTGCACACCCATTGCGGCACCCATGAAATTTCCGAATCCTGGACCAGCTTGATTTGCTGCAGCCGCCGCAAATTGTTTTGCGAGCTGAGGATTGCTTCTGAAAATATCTCCAGGATCGACATTCGACATCTTTTGTCTAAAGAAGGAATTACTCATATGAAACATAAATCCACTTCCAACTAACGTCATCATCAATTTTGCCTCTGGTGGCATATTTCCACGACCTTTGTATTTGTCATACAGTTCTTCAAATACTTCATCATAATCTTCGACGTTCTCGTGCACAGACTCAGACCACCCTTCCAATTGCCAGTCAAATGGGTTAAATTTACCATTTAGGAACTCGAATCCAGTTACAACACCCATTAGACATTGACGCTGGAATCGAATCGACCCTTCTAGACTTTTTGCATCCACCAATCGATCATATTCTTGTTGAATTTCATCTAACGTATTATCCATGCTAAAATGCTTTGAAAGTGTATAACCCTTTGTCTCCAAGCGGTTTAATTTGTTAATAAGTTCAATCTTTTTTTTGCGCTCTTCTTCTGGACTCATGCGATTTGCCGATGCTAAATTAATAGATGGACCAGTGGACGTTTGTTCATTACTGAAATTGAATGTGTCCGTATCTTTATGAATGGATAATTCAGGTAAAGTATCATTTGACGGAATATCAAATGAAATAGATTCTAATGGTTCTAAAATCCCAATATCACTAATTGGCTCAAGCACCTGAACATTTGTTGCCGGACGTACACGATTCGTTAAAAGACTTGCTCCCAAATCATCTCCCAAATCTTCGCCTAATTCAATGACGTTTCCAATATTTGAACTAATCTGGATGTTCGGGCCGTTCTCAACAAAATTTTGCATATCACTGATGGTTATCGAACTCATATGTCTTTCTCATTCCATTTCTTTTTAAGCACTCTTAATTAGCGCATTCACGCATTTCGCGCATTTTGCCCATTAGCACATTCGTGTTTTTTCCTTAAACGGCAAATAAAATATCAAATAAAAAGCATAATATACCATGATCGAATTTACAGCCCAACACCACATAGAACCTGTCGTTTTATTTTTCATATAATTATAATATACGATAGCTAATAGGATAATTGCAACTCCAATTAGAAACCAATATTTTTCATAAACCAAACCAAATAGAAAGAAAAATAACCACAAAACAATAGGAGTATCAAAAAATTTCCACTGTAAATGCCCATCACTTACAACACTATGAACATTTTCAGTTGAAAATTTATAAATAGAATATGGTGCTACTAATACTGTATATATGGTTATTATTGTATTTCTTATTGTAACATCTGATATGAGCATCATACTCGCAATTGGTTGAAATAATAGCAGCAATACTGCAAGAATAGAAAATACTTTGTTATATGATGTTTTAAGGTTACGCCAAATAAAAAATTCGATTAATTGCATTAAAATAATGGATCCTAAAAAAATATACATCCATACATTATTTAATTCTGGAATTTTATACGGTGTATATGCATTATTATATATAATAAGACATAGGATGAATCCACTAAATAAAAATGTATTCAATGATACTTCTGCGTTCCAGCACATTTCTCTATACTGAGAAATCAATACACATGCATAGTGCATCGGCCATATCCGACCTTTTTTTCGCTTTTGTCCATTCCGTATATATTGGATCTTCTTTCAAATATTCTTTTAACCGCTCCTCTGCTACATTTTTTCGGTCTTTATATCCTTCATCGCCCTCTTTACATCCAGCTGACTTTTTCTTTGCATGAACCAAGTGATATTCTGGTGTTTGACCCATTTTCAAAAAGTGAGCTCTCAATGTTGCAAAAAGTAGGACTTGTACCGATTTCATATGCGGATTTTTATACGCTGGCTGATTTTCCAATAACACATGGGTTGATCCAGAAAAAAGTGGCCATTTTTCATTTACGAATTTGATGAGTGCGTCGTGAATGATTTCTAGGCTTAATTTGGATGCATTCGCCTGTTTTGGTTGCTCGAATGGCATTGCGAACTTTTTTGAGAGGGATTCGAATAGATCTTCCTTTTTATTCGCATTCGTACATTCATGCGTTTTCACCAATTCTTTCAGGGTTTTAACGGGGGTTTTTAGAGTTAACTCTTTTAAAACAGTATGCGTTTTGGGAATGTGTTTTTTACAAAATACTTCATTCACTTTATAGGATGCTTTTGATTTGCATTTACTGCATTTGACTGGTTCCACTGGTGGTAAAATATTACAGTTTTCTAAAGCGACAACTTTTTTTTCTAAGACACAAAATGCTAAGTTTTTAATACCAATGTCGAATGCTAAGATTCTCATTGTTATATATAGGTCGGTTTTTGTTTATATTCTGAATAATAGTCCTGGCGGGATTTATTATTAGGTCTTTAAGTTATTTTTAAAATATTATTTCTAAAAAATTTGAATTTAATAATTTCATAATAATTATTATAAAAATGCGTAAATGTATGAACTGTATTCACTTTAAACCACCAAGATATAATATTGATTTTGCATCTTCCACGGGTACATGTAAAAAATTTAGTAAAAAATATGATGAAATTGCTGGAATATGTAGAATGGATGAATTAAAATGTGGAAAAGAAGGTAAGCATTTTGAGAAAGAACCACATTTATATACAAAAATGATAAAACACCAATTAATATATGTAGCACCTTTTTGGGCATCTTGTGCAGTAACTGTTGTGGGTTTATTTCCTCTAGTAGATTTATTATACAAGTAACTTTTATTCAATTATATGGATTTACAATCTCGACATTTGTTATTGCTCTACATAAAGGACATTGATTTTTCGTTTTAAGTATTTTATTCCAACAATGATTATGAATAATATGGTTACATTCAAGCTGAACCCAGCAACATCCGTTTTCAAGACAGACACAGCAATCTTCTGATCTTACATATGAATGAATATAACAATGTGCACACATATCGTATCTTTTACCATTTTTATAAGTACATAATTCACCGCATTTACAGAAGAAATATGTAGAGACTTTAAATGCACTTTCCATTTGAAGGATACATTCCTTCCATGTATTATTTATTATATCTGCTCCCTTTTTGTATCTTGTTTTTATATCAAAACGTTCTATATGTATCCTTTCATTATATATGATTGTAAATATCATTTTATAACCATATACTCTAAGACAATTGTCACATGAATCATTAATTATATTGCGTTCGCTAATGTAATTTTCACAATACGATTTATGCTCTATTGGATATATACATATAAATAATGATACATTTCTATTAATAGGATAGGTGTAACGACATGTTACATCTTCGTCTCTGTTTATTTTTTCTATTATTTTATCTGAAGTATCAATTATTTCTTCATATTTCATTTCAATTATTTTTCGGATAATATCAATCACACGCTCAGTAATAATTTGCTTTTCCATTTTTTAGTGGGATTTTTTATTTTTTTTTATATTCAAATTTAATATAAAAAAATTGAAGCTCTGCTATTTTAAATATATGTTAAAAAATGAATCGTCAACAAATCTTACATGAACAAGCTGCTCTTATGCAAAAGCAAAAAGAGATTACTCCAAGAGAATATGTTTCAGAAATGACACGATTACGATCAGAATTGTCTATGGCTGAAAAACAAATATGCGATGATTATGATAGAGTTGTGTTAGAGAATAAGATACTGAAAGAAAAAAGTTTATCCGCGATTGAATTAAATGAAGCAATGTTGCCAAAAAGTTATTTGAGAATCTCTGAAAGATTTCCTCATTTAAATATGAAAGAAATCATTGAATTTGATAAAAAAGTTAGAGAGAATGGCGGAAGCATTAAAGTGCATAGTGGGAAGTTTATAACAACAAAACGTACAGAACATCCAGAATATATTTGCCATGATCCTGGATATACATATCGATTTCACATCGTATATACAGCATGGACTTGTTGTCATCATATACAACTAGCAGATAGGACTAGTGGTAAACTACAATGGGGTTGGCCAACAGAATATGACTGGCCGCAAGGGTATGATGAAACAAAATGGCCTATTCCTTCAGTTAGGACATATCCACAAGTAAATCCACAAGTAAATCCTCCTTCTGATTTAGCATACAGATGGTCAGATGCTCCTGATTTAAGAAACAAACATCCTATAGGATTGTGTGACAATCCTGTCGTATTTCATCTAAACCCAGAAGACAACCTTCAAGATATTAAAGGAATAAAAGTATCAGACGTATCAACAGCCATTTCAAGTAATATTATATTGCTTGAGTCAGCTATTCAAGAATATTCTACCAAGATTGATAAATTAAAAGAATTACAAAAAACTCTTGACTGTTTGGTTTAAAAATTTGAATGAAGTATTTTATTTACACTACATCAGATAAATATGACAGATTGGAATAAAGTATTTGGTTGTGAACGACATCCACACGTCCAAGCATTTCCTATTACGAGTTTCTTACTAGTAGGTGTAAGTCATTATAAAGATACTATAAACAATATAAATATTGGTGATATACTTGATATGGATTTTGAGCCTAATAATATATATGATAGTTCAGCAATTGTTATAAAGAAGACAACTGATATTTGTGGATATGTTCCAAAAGATAGCCAGGATAAAGTAAAATCATATGTTCCATCTCAAGTTAAAGTAAGTCATAAAACACGATGTAAAGGAGGAATTTATAGTTTACGAGTTGATATAGAAAAAGTTAGTTAAAACTTTCAAACTTTTATCCACTTACATACCCCATTCTTATCAGGAGTAGATACATACATAAGCCCATCATTCCCTTTCATCTTTTTACCACAATAGTCATTTGCAGGAAATGGTGGAGAATCACGCATTACATATTTCTTAAGAGTTTTTGTCTTTGTCTTTGTCTTTTTTGTTGTTGTTTTAACTGCTTTCGTTTTCAATTTCATCTTTTTTACTTTCATATTCTCATAGTATTGTTTATAAATATCCTCTTTCATATTAAAAAGTGTCTTCTCTATTGCAACCTTATCAAGCATGATATACACATATTTTTCTCCAACTGCGTATGGATAGGGAACATCACTGTTTCCAAGATCGGAATAGAACTTACTTATTACATCATTTGTACTAAATTCATATATTTCTTTACCAATATACACGTATTTCAAACCCACTCTACATAGAATTGCCGTTCCTGGTGGGGATTTTGGTCCTGTGGGTGATGTTTTACCAACAAACACTTCATCTGCTTTTATACTAAATAGTTCTTTACAAGGATGTTGAACTTCCGTATGCTTTCCATCTACAAGTTCATATTTATTCATATTCTTTACAACAGTTACAGACTTTCCAGTGACAGTTACCCAAAAGGGTGTACCTCCATTATCATGGATACTATATTTCGGCATTCTAATTATGTCTTTTATTTTAACTTCGTAAAATAAGATGTCAATAATCCTTGTATCAAAGCAAATATACACATTACTACTACAATTTTTATAAAATCCTTTTTAGTCGGTATTTCGATTTTTGTTTCTTTGTTACTAAATCTACCAATGTTGTAATGAATAAGATTTTCAAAAAAATTAACAAATAAATAGACTACAAATGAGATGGCAATAATATGTAAACTTACACCAGATATAATATACATAATTTAAAGTTATATTATTTATTATAATAAATGAAAGCCGTATATATTGGCGCGGGGTTAGACCTAGAACCTTTAGAATTATGCATCAATCACTTTATTTATATTGATTCCCAGCCATTTTCGGAACACGGTGCAACTGCATACACGACGGAACCCATTGTATGCACCAAAAAAACTCGATTTCGAAATTTATTTAGTCGACCGCGATTTTTAGAAAATCTAGAGATGCTCATGTTCCAAAAAGGATATCACATTATTAAAAGAACAGGGGATTTTATTGTTTTTACAAATAATACAAAAAAAATAAAATATTATTATAGCTGTTCTTTCCCAGAATTTGTAGAAGATGGATTATTAAATGAGCTAAAAACATGTGACACAATCATTGCATGCGGTTACGATCCGCATTCTTCCATTTTAGATTATATAAAGCCTTATCCGACTTTTATAGGAAATGGTAATACATCTTATACAGAGTTCAAAGAAGATTCACTTTTTAGCGCCATACACGATAATCCTAGAATCAGTAAATATTTACAAATGACTAATGAGGGAATAATAACACGTAATTCATTACAGGAATTTACTTTGTAAACGCCTTTTCTTGTTCGACTGTATATGGCTGAATACATGATTTACGAAGCGGGATGTTTAATTTAGTAAATAATTCATCTTCAGGGCACCAATCTCCTAGCCATCTTCGATCAATAAGACATGATTGGCCTCCTCCACATGGACACTGTGTATCTACAGGCATATCATTCAGGGATTTTTTCTCTGGTTGCATTTCAGATTTTGTCTGGGATCGAGTTTTCATTTTTTGTATTTTTTATGGTTTTTTTAACTTCAAATTTTTAAGTCGCCTCGTCTCGAATTTCGTCCACCTTCGTAAAAATTATTTACATCGATATTTTTCCGATTATTCTGAATTTCTTTGATTGTCGGTTCATAGGTAAATGTTCCAAACAACATAGGAGCTTCCGAATTGGCACGTTCTACACCAATTCCATCATAATATCCAGTAGAGGTTACTTCTGAATAAAAAGGAGTGGAATGAACAATATCCGCTGGTGGAGGAACAGTATTTGCCATTGATAGAGATGCACCCGTCCATTCCACTTGTCTTTTGCGCGATTCATCCATCATATATGTGGCATGATTGACCATCCATAACTTTGTAGTAAATTGTCTATCTGGTGCAATATTTTTACTACAATGTGATCGATAATCTGTTACTAACCGACCATCTTCCATTAATCCTGCGTATGCTGGATATCGACTATCTCTTGCAGGATATGCCTCTTTTGATATTTTTTTGACTGCATTATATTCTGTACCAAATGATTTTGTATTAAATAAGTTTGGGCGAGTATCACGACTAAATCCAGGTTGATCAAGCTCCATCTATTTAGATTCTTCAATAGTTATACTCGTATCAAGAATAGGGGAATCAAATAAACCGGGTTCAGGTTTATCCGAACTCAAATCATTCAATTTAAGTGCTTCGATAAGCTGACCCTTTTTCATAGCACTTGCAAGTCCACGTGTTTTTGCAAGACTCTGGAGTTCTTTTAATGTCATTGTATCGTACTGTGTATTTGATACCTCTTTATCAGATTCTACAACTGTATCCAACTCTTCATATGGTGTGTATGTATCTAGTTCATTTGTTTGCTGAGCTTGTTGAGCTTGTTGAGCTTTTGGACTTTGAGGACTTTGATTTTCCTGATAGGTCTCATGCGCCGGTAGTTCTGTATATGATTTAACTTCTGTACTCATTTTCAGATCAAGTAAAATACTTTCCAACAGACTAATCTTCTGTTCGGCTTGCTGAATACGTGTGTACAAATACAGTGCAATTGATCCAAATAGCAAAATAAGCACTAAACCGACTGTTAGAATATCACTAAGGGCTGTCATTCTGCCGTGATCTAAGGATTTTCGAAATTATTTTTGGCGCAGTAGTCCATTCATTTTAAGTAATTCGTCTACACTACTCACTTTACATATACCTTTATTCAATGTATAGCTAAATACGATCGAGTCGTTTTCGATGGTAGCGGGACAGCATACTTTCTGAATCGTATCTGGTGCTTTTTCCACCAAATCAAATAAATGTGTACTTATCACAGATATGATATTCTCTTTTTCCCACAATTGACTGCAATAAATCTCACAACTTCTAAGTGCATCGGGTGGATTTGTGGAATGATATAATTCATCAATAAATACTAACATATGTTCTGTATGTTGTAAGGTATTTGCCGTAAATTCGATCTCTCTTTCGAATCTTGATTTTTCACCAGGTAAATCATCGGGCTTTAAACATACGAACATTTTACTGAACGGAGTAAGTGTTAGAACTCCTGGTGCACATCCATAGGTATGAGCCAGTAATGCAGAAATAGATAAGGCTCTTAACACAGTTGATTTACCACCTTTATTCGGGCCTGTTAATAATGCATGCTGTTTCTCGAAATCAATATTCATTGTTTTTCTTGATTTAGATACCTGAAAATCAAACGTATTTTTCGCGACAAATACAGGTTTTGTCGATTTGACCCATTTTACTGGGTGTACATCCGTTTGATTTGCTAGGGCCATTATAACCTCCAGTGATCCGATATATTTCAATGCTAACTTAAAATAGGATGATTCCAATATGATATGCGCTGTTCCGTCTCTTTCATTTTGAATATCTGGTAAAGGGCACTTAAAGAAATTAAATCCATGGGATTGCAACGTGGATTGGAGTTTATGATATAATTCTTTAAACCGTAATACCAATCGTCCTTTTTGTAATACGATATCATCGATAGATTTTAAGTGTTTATATGTCCAATATGGCTGAACAATACCTTGTACAAGTGTTACAACAATGATTCCAAATTGTTTCAGAAAATTTACTGGTGATACTTGTGATACTGTAGGATTCATTACCTGGTCAAAATTACCTGCGATCATTGAATTCAGAATACCAACATAACTATTTAGTGTAATAGGCATATGAAATACAAACTTTAATACAAAATACGGGGACAACAATGTTAAAAATGGAACTGCAAATGATAATCCTGGTAATAAATATACCCTTAAAAGTGACCAGGCTGTTAACAAATATGGAATAAAGTTTAATGGTTTTAAGATGGGTCTAAAAAATAGTATTTCTCCATACGATTCTTTTTCGAGATTTGATTCTGTTTTTATAAGATCATTTAACTCGTGTTCGCATTCCGATATTTCTTTAAAATGTTGGTTACATTCTTTATAGAATGTAGGGTCTTTTTGCATTGCGCATTTAAATCTTCGAAATCGTTTACTCAATGATAATAAATCTTGATCATTGCTGGACCATTCTTTTATTTTCATACAAAGCGAGTCCTTTGCGGTGGCTGTTTGCAATCCCAGCCATTCCGAAAATATATTTACATCTAAAATGGAATCAACCGAGCTCATCTTATGACATCTGGATTAATTTTAAACAAAAGTCAGACACATAAAAAATTGATATTGTTTTTATATTATTTGAGCTTAAACGATAATTGTTCAGAGTATTTAAATGGCATCTATTGTCCAAAAAATTCAAGAGATACGTTCCATGCAAAAAGATGTCCGGGATATAAAACTCGCACCAAACATTCTTACCTCAATTGAAAGTATTCACAATTGCATTAAGAGTGATTCAAATGGATGGAAAAAGGTAGAATGGCGAAATGGAAATTCCAGATCCGGAAAGGGTCAATCTGCATTTGAAAGCAGGCAAAAAAATGGTCGTCCTCCAATCAGTATTCCTCTTATACCTGCTGAAGGATTTCGCCCTCAAAAATATGTCAGTAAATTCAAAAAAGCGTCTACCAGTGTAGATGACACCATCCTCAATACAATCCTTTTAGGAAAGCTTAATAAATTTAGTGAAAAAAACTACAACGACATAAAAGAATTTATTACGCATATTATTGATAATGGTGAAACAGACATGATTAAATGCTTTATGAAGCTTGTATTCGAAAAAGCCGCTAGCGAGGAGACATTCTGCCCTCTTTATGCAAAACTATTAAGTGAACTAAGTGAGAAATACCCAATACTTTTAAGCGAAATGGACAATTTATATTCGCAATACATGGAAATATTCGACGAAGTATCAGAAGTAGCTACTGAAAATTACAATGAGTTTTGTAAAAGAAATGTTGTAAAGAAATATCGTCGCGGTTATTCACAATTCTTAGCAGAACTTATTAAATATAATATAATCGAAGTTGATATATTCATTAAAATAATAAATAAAATTATTATTCAAATTGAAATAAATTGCAGTAACAAAGACTCTGTTAAATTGAATGAAGAATTGTCTGATTGTCTGATGAAAATCACAAAAGCTATCAAATCCGATATGGGAGGAAAGATTAAACAGATTCGTGATGTATTAAAGATAGATATATCAAAACGGATCCAACCCCTTACATTAAAGATCGATGGGAATATTGGGATGAGTAATAAAGCTAGGTTTACCGTCTTAGATATGTATGAAAGTATTCAAAAATTTTAAAATATATACTAAATAGAAATGAAAAAAATAAAATATACGGCAGTTATGCCTAAAACATATAAAGCTGTCAAAAAAACGAGATATACACTTTCTAAAAAGTTTACATGTCTTGTGAAGAATACAAAAAGAAAAATTAGAAAAATGAGGAATGTAATAGATCAAAAAAGTTACAATTATATTACAAAAAAACGATGTTTTTCATTAAAATAAAAAAATTTGACATTACAAAACTTATTATTTGAATCATAGTGTGATTTAAACGATGAGTAATTATAACAATACAAGTAGAATGCCTCCAAAAGAAAAAACTAAAAAAAAGGTAAACGATGATGACAGTGTAGACAGTAATGGTAATATTCCTAATTTGGTCGATTATGAATATTCGTCGAATGGGTCTAATGGATCTGATAAGTCTGACGAGTCTGATGAGTCTGATGAGTCGAATGAGTCGAATGAGTCTGATGAATCTACCAAGGTAAGACCTACTCGTAAAGCTGCGATTGATGCGCGGAAAAAGATTAATAGAATCATTAAAAAGGAATGCAAAGAATATAAACATGAATCCAAGAAAGTAAACAATATAACACCCACCAAACGAAAATTTCCATTTAAAATTCCTAAAGCCAATATTTCCTCAGAATCCGAATCCGAATCAGAAGAAAAGGGATTTGGAAGTATTCTTCTTTCATTGAGTGGGATGCCTGGAAATATTATGCAACCTAAAAAATATAATATGAAAAACGAATCTGACATTGTGAAAAAATTTGTAAAACTTCTTACAACACCTGTTGAAAATAATACAATCGACAATCAAATAGATCAGTTCAAAAAACTAGACTCTGTTAAACAACAAGAACTCATTACCGCGCTTGAAAATCGCACGGCGAATGATTCTGGTGTAAATCTAATGCTCAAAATCTTGACACTTAAACTTCAACCAGATGTTCAATCTATGATTCTAGCTAAATATAATAGTCTTCAAGGGCTTGATGTATCAAGTAATGAATATTTTAAATTACGTTCATGGCTTGATAAGGTTGTAAGTATTCCATTTGGAACATATAAAGATATCCCAGTAAATATAGATAATGGGTCTGAAAAATGCACTGAATTTATGAAAGGTGCAAAGAAATGTTTGGATGATGCTATATATGGCCAAGAAGATTCCAAATTACAGATTATGCAATTTATTAGTACCAAAATTACAAATCCTGCGCATCGTGGGTTAAGCCTTCTACTTGTAGGTCCACCAGGTATTGGAAAAACACAACTTATTAAGAATGGTATTGCAAAATCGCTTGATTGGCCGTTTCAGTTTATTTCGTTGGGAGGTGATTCAGATGCTAGTACCTATACTGGTCATCAGCTTGTATACGAATCGTCTCATTGCGGTAAAATAGTGAATTCACTTATCGCGTCAAAATCAATGAGCACTGTTTTAATGTTTGATGAACTTGATAAGATTTCACAAACACCCAAAGGTGAAGAAGTAATGAATCTACTTATCCATCTAACCGATTCTGTTCAAAATGGTGACTTTGAAGATAAATATCTATCGGGTGTACCACTTGATTTGAGTAAAGTGATGTTTGTATTTAGTGCAAATGATATCAATAAGATTGATAAAATATTATTGGATCGTATGATGGTAATTGACTTAAAAGGTTATGATCTAAAACAAAAAACAATTATTGCTGAAAACTATTTATTGCCATCGGCTATAAAAGATGTAAACTTACATGAACGAATTTCAATATCAAAAGATATCTTGACATATATTATTGAAGAATATGCAGGTACTGAAAAGGGTGTTCGAGAATTAAAGCGATGTATTGAACAAGTTACTCAAAAAATTAATATGTTACGTATATATAATTCGACGGAATTGCCATTTCATATAAAAGACTTTTCGTTGCCATTTATTGTTAAAAAGGAACATATCAAATTATTCCTTAAGAAGAAAGATGTTGCTGAAATTCCGTTTGGGATGTATAGTTAAGATATCTTCATACTCTTTAGAGCCTTTTCAAAATTTGCATTTTCATTACGCTCTGCATTTTCTATATTTTTTAGTGCTTTTTCGAAACTTGTAGTTCGTTTTAATGTTTTACGCTCTGCATTTTCTATATTCTGTAGTGCTTTTTCGAAACTTGTAGTTCGTTTTAATGTTTTACGCTCTGCATTTTCAATATTTTTTAGTGCTTTTTCGAAACTTGTAGTTCTTTTTAATGTTTTACGCTCTGAATTTTCTATATTTTTTAGTGCTTTTTCGAAACTTGCAGTTCGTTTTAATGTGTGATTTGTTTTACTTTCTGCATTTTCTATATTTTTTAGTGCTTTTTCGAAACTTTTACTTTTTAACGTGTGATTTGTTTTACGCTCTTCATTTTTGTTATTTCTTAATGATTTTTCCAAACTCGCATATTTTAACGTATTATGTGATCTTTGTTTTGATACGATTCGCGCTTCGCTATATTTATC
>Ga0247722_10001025_pt1 | contig 15940 bp, 26 predicted proteins | sample MSEWelMarce3H_FC_FD_189094 | JGI IMG/M metagenome (GOLD analysis project Ga0247722, IMG submission 189094) | Subsurface sediment microbial communities from gas well in West Virginia, United States - MSEEL Well Study Marcellus 3H_FC | ecosystem: Environmental > Terrestrial > Deep subsurface >... | reverse complement strand
CAATGTTTGAGATTGTATATTCTGAGAAGTTGGAACAACCTAAATTTATTCGTTATACTGTTCAATGTCCAAATGGAACTGCATCAAGAGCCGGAATGGATTTCTATGTATGTGATTCAATTAAAACATCAGACAATGGTGATTATGAGAAAAACCCTTACGACAAAGGTCATCTCGCACCTGCTGCCGACTTTAATTGTGATAAACAAACTCTTCATAAAACATTTACTTACCTGAATTGTTCACTACAACAAGAAAACCTTAACAGAACTACTTGGAGATTACTTGAGGTAAGAGAACGAGAACTAGCAAAAACAAATAAAGTAGTTGTAGTTGAAATCAGATGTATCTTTGGACCGAAATCAATTAAACTTCCATCCGGAGCAACCGTCCCAAGCGCTTACAGAAAGACAATTATTTATGATGGGAAGACAGAAGTATACTACTTCAAAAATGAAAAACCATTATCAACCGACTTCACCAAATATAAAGTAAAAAACCCTTCATAACGAAGGGTTTGTTTTAAATTTAAATGTGTGGTCACCACTATAATTAAATGTTCCGTGTACGTCTTCAGGAGACCATACAAAATCAACATAAAACCCAATATCATAATATAACCTTCCAATATTAGGAAATGAAATACTAATTTCATAAACCACAGGTTTTAAGTAATTAAGTTCTGCCCTCATTCTACCATCTATACCACTATATTGTTCATAATTTGGTTCAGTATATATACTAATACCAACTTTATTATGGAGTGTAGGATATTGATGTTTTAATATTCGTAGGAAATAATTAACCTCTCGTGTCATTATCGTTACTAACCCAATCAATCTTTGGACAATACTTATTGTATTTTGCTTTGATAAATTCTGAGGTCATATTAACTTTTGTTTTTTTAACGACCCATTTATCTTGTTGTTCATCATAATAAGAATCATTTGTGGTAGAATATTCTCTCAAATGTTTAACACCTTCAATCACTCCGATAACAATAAGACCCGTCCAAAATAAACAACCACCAACTACCAAAAATTCAAACCAACTACCTGATTCAACTTTAATGAACAAAGCGACTATTGCTGAGATTAAAGTCACAAGAATAAATAACGCAATATAAATACCCACACTAACACCTAATCTTTCACCGGTCTTTCTATCCCCATTGCTATAATTTTTATCAAACAAATCATAAACAACCACCGGGATTGAGAACAACACGTATGGAATGAATGTTAAATACATCAACACAACTTTCCAAAAGTATGGACATAAGTTGTTTGGCAATCCTTGCCATTCACTAACACCGTAGAACCATTTATATAACCTTGAAGTAACCGAATTTTTATTTAATTTCATAATCCTAATTTTTCTCTTTTTGTCTTAACATTATTTACACCTAACTCTGCATATAGTTTTTGAATCTCACCATACGACTTATACCATCTTGGTATTGCACCAACATCTTTAATATAATACCCCATTAAACAAGTACTTAAACTTGAAGAGATATATGGGTTACCACTTGAACATAACATACTACCCGGTTTAGCACCATCCAATAGATATGGTTCACTATTTCTTAACTTCTCAATGAACTCTAAAACATCCTCATCTTTTGGTGGAAATCCTGTCACACTTAGGTTTGTTAACTCATATATTGACAAAAATATTAAACCCGCAATTAATAACGCCACTAATACTATCATAATTTTTTCTTTTTTTAATTAAATCGTTGTGCTAAGTTCTCCTTTCTCAACGTCGTGTCCAATCTTAATGTGTAGTGCAGCAACCCACTGCAGTTCTCTCATCACCTGACCCCGACATACGTCAATCAACGATTATTGGTTAATATTATTTTAATCCGTACAACACTTGAGTATTAGCACCTAACTGAGTTGTAGGTACATTACCTTTCCATTTCTCAATCCATTGTTGTTGTAACAACATAGGTGTTAATGTTTGTTGTCTTAATCTGTTAGATTCTGCCTCAGCTCTTGCGTTTGCCAATAACGCCTCAGCGTTACCATTAGCTGTCGCCACTTTAATTTTTGCTTCAGCTTCCGCCTGTTTCACTTTGTTCTCTGCCATAAGTGCCGCCTGTACCGCGTTGTTCTTAGCGTTAATTGCTTTCTTGAATGAATCCGGATATACTAAATTAGATGTAAACTGATTGATTACGAATCCTTCTTTAAGTAATTGTGACTCTAACAATCGTCTAACTTCAATCTCGAACACTTCTCTATTCCCGATTAACCCATCCGCAGTATATTTATTTGTTGCCAAACGGAATGCGTCATACACAGCAGTCTTTAAAAATCCTTCTTCAATTTCCTCTAAACTTCTTCTGTATTTAGCAAAGATTGCAGGAACTTTCTCTCTCTGAACTGAATAGTTCATAATTGGAGATACACTGAACTCAGAACCATCCTTACTATTCACCACGAAAGAATTCTCATCTTTGTATTCTTTGTGTTGAATAAACGTTGGGAACTCATAAATCTTTGTAGTGATAGGATTATAAAATACCACACCCGTACACTCGGTGACATCGTTCACCCCTTTACCACTTCCGTACATATCAACTTTGACACCTACGTGACCTGCATCAATTCTTTCACAAGAATTCATCAAGAACAAACTTGCGAAAATTAAAACAATCACACCTAAAATAAATTTACCTCTACTCATTTTTTTACTTTTTTAAATTATTAATTTTTAATTGGATACAAAGGTATCACTTTTTTTTAAACCACCAAATTATTTTTCATCTTTTTTTTCTTCGTCTTTGTAAGTAAAGACGCCTTTCATATTCTTAAGAAACATTACAATGTTATCCCCAAAATAAAATATTGGTCCGGTAGTTATTAACGCCAATAATAAAAACCCCCCATAAAATAATAAGTCATCAGATTTATTCATTAAGTAAAATGATAATTCAATCAACTCAATCCAAATAAACAATAAGATTAACACACCTAAAAACTTCAATAAACTTTTCATACTTTTAATCTCTAAATAAATTATTCAAATAATGGAACATATCCCCATATACATTATATTCGTTCATATCATACCCCAACTGACGGATGAACTCAGGGTTCTCTTTTTTATACATCTCAAACATACGAGATTTAGTCATCTTACCATACTGAACATTTGCAATTCTATCACATAGTTTCACAAACACAGCCCCCGGAGTATTTCTAATACCTTCGTAGTATTTGTCTCCCGCTCTTTCTTTACGATTCTTACCTTTGTCATTGGTAACCGCGTAGATAATATCTGCAGCCTCCTGACCTAACTCAGTTTTCACATCGTTATAAGACACTCGTGTGTCCTCAATTAAATCGTGACCCCAACTAGCTCTACGACAAGCGTCTTTCAAAGTTACTTGGTCTTGTTTAGGACCTCTATAAGGTTCTCCGGTTAAATAATCTTTGGTATCATCCAATAAGTGTTGGAAATCCTCACACACGTTATTCACCATTCGTAGGTGAAATTCATACGGCAAATATCTGTCGTAGAAATGATTTGTTTTGCGGTGTTGTTCAATACACCAATCTACATAGTTCATATTATTTCTGAATTAACATATTTGTATTCGCCATTGGTACTCTTAACACAGGTACAACACCTGTTTCTGTTTTTTGCATTACTTCGTAATACCCTGTTTCTATTTTAACTGTTGGGACATCTTCAAAAGTTTCTAATACTTTCGAATCTCCTCTTGAACCTGACAACAATTGAACTCTCTTTGTTGTACTATTAAACACTAATGTTTGCATATCTATAATTTTAATTTCTTTAATAATGTATTTAATTTACTCACTCTTTGAGTTACCGTCACATTTGGTAATTCAATTTCCGCACACGGGTTATTAGTTTCATAATCCGACCATCGTAACGACATTTGACCTCTCATCAATTCTCGTTGTTGGTCTAATAGTGCTTGTTGATGGAATTGTTGACCACCCATAACAACATTGTATTCCCCCGCTTGTATTCCAATATTTCGTTGACGTTGACCATATTGTAGATGGTCTAATTCACCAAATCTTGCTCGTTGTTGAGCCAATTCCTGAGCTTGTGGATGTTCTCTATATCTATATGGGTCATATGTTCTATTCATAGCCGACTGATAATCTCGTGGTTTATTATAGTGCATCCAACGACACATCTTTTCAAATCTTGGGTGAAAATTGTCCACACCATCACGACTATATCCTCTACTTGGATTGTTAACATATGAATTGAACATCAACTCATAATAATTTACATTGATTGGTCTTCTACCACGAGTAACATATTGAACATCTAATTTGTATCTGTCAGTTATATCACACCATTCTAATATCTTATCGACAGTAGATACTAAAATATTAATTAAAATATCTTCATTACGATAATGACCATCCATCTCAAAAACAATAGTGTAACAATCGAAGTTACTCTTAACCAAATACAAACCTCTTAATGTTGTATTATCAGACAATATTTCATCCTTAAATAAACTATATATCAGTTTATTTAATATCCGTGTTCTCTTATCGTTAGGAGATTCCGCTGTCATCCAATAACCCATAACATATATTCTTTTTATAATCTTAAAGCAAAGATAGGGCAAATTATTTTAATAAACTATTTATTAGTAAAATATTTTTATGGAACGTAGTGATTTTGAAAAATTAGGAGATAGAATGTTATTCAATTTTGTAAAAAAAATATCTAATGAAGTTGATTTGGATATGATTGAAAATTGCACTGATTATGAATTCCAACAAGCCGTTCAAGATGTGGGTAAATTATTTTCAATTGAAACAAATTATATAGATGAAGATTATTTATATAATGTCTACAAAATGAATGAAAATTTATTTAATAATTCAACACTTGAATCTAAAATAGACAGACCAACAGTGAAAGAATTTGAATTTGACTGGCTGGTCACATCCAAACAAATAATCGTAGAAACATTTAGAGACAAAGTATCGTCATATTCTGACGATGAAGATGAAATACGTTCACTTTTATATAATATGAGAAGCGAAGGTTACATTACACCATATGATGGTCAACTAATTAACGATTACGTTCAAGATAGTGAAATGGAAGACGATGAATTAGGAGAAATTAATCGCATTAGTTAAAACTAATTATCCTTTATAATGTTTTTGGTAGAATTTAAATCTTTGTCGACTACCTTCATCAGTATCAACAACATAAAAATATCTCTCAACATTTGGGTCATTGATTAACTTAAGGTAATCACCATAAACTTGACTTCTAGCAATAGATAATCGTTTCTTTACCAAACTTCTTTTAATACCTAATCCCTCAACATTTTTCTTATACAACCAATAAGGTATTTTGATGTAAACGAACCCTTCTTTACCTTCAACCGGGCCTAATATTTCTATTTGAGATTTTGGTAACTTTGAGAAATAAATGTAAATGTTATATGATTCAGCACCATCCATAAATAAACCTGAATTATCTAAAAACTCTTTGATATTTAATACCTCAATCATATTAGGTAAATCTTTAGTAATCATATAAGCACCTATCATGGCCTTTTCTTCAGGAAGATAAACTAACTTATTAAAGTCAGGTGTTGTATCAACAGGTTCTTCTTCTTGTTCATTAATTCTTGAAGACAATGGCGGATTTAATAAAAACTTATCATTAAGCCATCTTCTTAATTCATTTTCAACAAAATATTCCGGAACTTCTTCGTCATCCGGTTTTTCACTGGCAATATTTGCAATGTGTTTGGCAAATTTAACTTTATACTTATCGTCCAACATAGTCATTAACCCATCGGAGATAAAAAATATTTTAGATAAAGGGTCAGATAAATTAATATCACCTTCTGCAACTCTAAATGAATTAAGAATAGCTTTACCCCAAAATGTTTTATAGTTTTCAGTTTCAACTAAACTTGGTGCAAGTATTTTATTTATTGCTCTTACAACACCAGCAATTGTACCTGCAACAAATAATTGAGGAACGAACCAAGGAAGTAAACGTATGGTTGCTTTAATACCACCTTCACCAACATGTTTGAATATTCTTCTTTTTGTAGCACTTTCAACAATAGCTTTCAACTGACCAAAAGTTATCTTACCTTGCGCCTTACAAAACTTTTCACTATCACATATATTTTTAACAGCAGTTTTAGATGGTTCAACCTCTACATCCTCCAATATTTTAAAATATTGATTTTCTTTAACTATAATTCTCATATTTATAAATATATTTGTAATCTAAAATATTATGGAAAAACACAAATTACTTTCTTTAGTTAGAAAAACCGCAAAAAGTTTCAAACATAAAAATCCAACAGGAGTATATAGAGATGTGTTGGATGAAAAACACCTTGACCCATTGTCTCATTTACTAAAAGCAAAAGATTTAGTTATGTACTCATTGTTAGTTCCTCGTTTTAATATGGGTTCGGATATTGATGAAGACTACGACAGAATTGAATACAATATGTTTACCGTTGAATTAGTTGAAATATATGACCCAAACCCATCCATTGAATGTAAAGAATGTGGAGGTCAAGGTGTTGAAAATTGTGATAATTGTGATGGTACAGGTGAAGTAGAATGTAGTAGTTGTGATGGTACAGGTGAAGTAGATTGTGATTATTGTGATGGTTCAGGAGTTTATGAAGATGGTGAAGAATGTGATATGTGTGAAGGTGCCGGAAGAATTACTTGTGGAAGATGTAATGGTTACACAACAGAATCTTGTAATTATTGTGGTGGTGATGGTGAAAGTGGTTGTTATACTTGTGATTCAACAGGTAAAGTAGAGTCCGAAGATTCTTCAGAAGTAATGTACACCGATTTTGTTTCTTGGAGTGGTCGTTGGAAAATGTATTTTTCGGGAATAAAACACGGGAAACAAGTGGATAAAGAAGATGCCGATAATTTCTATAACAACAATCAAACTCTGATATTAAAAAGTCATCACGAAATTTCTGAGGATTATGAAGGTTATGATTATGACGACGTTTTTTTATTTAGAATGAACGAAAAACCTAACATCAATACAAGAGCAAACGGCAAAGGTGTTGTTATTATTTAACGATTTAGCATATTTATTATTATGGTATCAGAAAAACTAATAAAATTATATTACAACAAACTTAAAAAACCAACCATTATTTATGGATTAGTGTTACATCCATTTATGATTGATGATAAGATAAGATGGGAATATGAAAACCCTAACGATGTTTCATTTGCAACAAATGTCGTTGAAGGTCATCTTGAAGAAATGTTACACGAGTTTTTGTCATTAGCCGGTTTAGCAACTATTACTCACGCAAACAATGGACTTGATTGGTCACAACTATCTAAAGATTATTGTAGATTAAGTAAAGAAGATGTATATGTTAGTAAAAATACTAGAAATAAGATAAATAACGCATTAGAAAATCTTGATAAAATAAAATTAGCCGATAGTAGTGTTATTTTAGATTCTGAATGTGTTGTAAAAAATTGGTCTTTAGAATATCCGGACACCGAAGCACTTTACTTCCATTTAGATTTAGAATTATTTAATCCTAAAATTGATGGTGTTGACGTTGATGACGACGAATTGCAGGATTTTATTCAAAGTTTTATATATGATGACGACTCTAATGAACAAGAACAAGACATTATTTCAGATGTGATGAGAGTAATCTATGATGAACCAAATCTTCTTGACCACGATTATATGTTTATCTCACCAATAATTGGATACTTCGATACTTTTGGCAATGGTTTAACTTAAACAAACGTTAAATCAGAACAGACCATAGGTAAAAATTGGTCAATATTATCTAATATTTTATCTTCAACATCATCTTTAACCCAACTTGGTAAATCCCATATGTTAAATTTACCTTCCCAATCACCTTCAAACCCAATCATAACATCTGCTTTAAGATAAACAGAGGCTCCATATTTACATTGGTTATATTTTTTACTTTCCCATAAACTTACACGGATTACTTTGAACGTCACTTTCCAATCAGCATAATCATCTTCTGATGTTGAATAAGGCATGCTGTATTGTCCTTCCATTTTGTTGTCTTTATCAACAATTTGACGGATTAACTCAGCTAATTTATTTATTTTATCTTCAACGTCCATTATATGTAATCAGGTAAAAACTCATTAATGTATTTATCCACTAAACGAGAATCAGGGTAATCAGGGATTCTAAAATCAAGCCATGGTTCATCACCATTATCCATAAAAGTATTCATCATATTTATCCAAGTACTAACATAATTAAGATTATTATCTGAATACCCCCAATTATTTCTGTCCGCAACATATTTTTTTATTGAATTGGCAACTTCATTTGGATTAAATTTAATTTTGTAAAATTCTATTAATTTTTGAGAACCTTCAAATGGAGGTGCAGCCTCCCATTTAGCACTTTTCATATCAAAGAATGTTTCCAATTCACTAATAACATCATTATACACTTCCGTTTCATACGCACTATTATAAGCATTTGAATGAACATTAGCTAACTCACTTTCTAAATCATCTAAATAACCATTATCAATTAAATACATAAACGATTCCTTATCCCCAATTACATCACCAACATTCTCCGGTGTTAAATAAAAAATACCATCTTCAGAATAATTATTAAATAAATCAGGTGTCTCATCATCAACCTCAATCTTCCAATTGGTTAATACATTTAACATATATTTTTTTAAATGTTCTATATTTTCATTATCTAATTCTTCAACAACATCATTATAGATATCATCTGTTGTATCACCCCATCTTTCAAACATATCATTATCTTCCCCTAACACCGCTCTTGCAACATCTCTAGCAGAAGTATCACGACTACTACCATAAAATAAATCAGCTAAGTCCTCTCTATCTCGAACTCTTAAATAATAACCATCATCTGTAGGTATTATATCAGATAGTTGAGCAACACAATAGTCTAATGTTTTTTTATCATTTACCACATTTAATAAATAATTTAATATCTCTAACTGATAATCTTCCACATCACTATCAAATGGGTCAATGTATTGTAATAAATCTTTCTTATGGAAAAACCTTAATACATTTTCCATATTATCAAACATGTCAACAAGGTGGTCTATATCACCAGTATTAAAGTCATTTACGTATTTTAAATATTTTTCGTTCATTATATATTAAGATTAAAAATTCTACTACTATATTTTGGTCTATCAAATATAATATTTATACCTGTTTGTGATGTGATATTATCTTTGAAGTAATGACTAACACCCCAATTCACCTCATCATCAATCTCCCATCCGTAATCATCATTATCTAAAGCGTCTTCTAATGTTTTATGGTCACCGTCTATATCAATATGACCACCCAAATCATCAACTTTTACTTTAACAACAACATTTGGTTCATCCTCATTTAATCCCCAATTTTTAATATCTGTAACCTCAAAGAAAAAATCATATGAACCAAAATCATCTACGTGGTGTGGGTTCTGAAGTAATAAAGTTTTTGCAAGTTCTTTAGATTGTTTTTCACCTCTCCATTGGATAAGGTACTTATATGCTTGGTTATATGTAATATCACTACCACCACCACCCACTCCAAACAATGAAATGAAAGTTTTATCCACAGCACCACCATTCTTATCCCAATATCGGAACAATATGTTTTTGTATTTAGATTCAGTTAATATAAATTTCATTTATTTTATGGTTTGTTAAATTATAATTATAAATAGTTAAAACTACAGAAATGGCACACCCAATTATTCATGCAAAATCATCCGCCAAAAAGTTTGGTGGAATATGGGAAGATTATATACACTTACATAACTGGCTTGACGCCACCAAGGGATGGTACGGACATTCATTACATAGAATGTTTAGACACCACTCTGAAGGAATATTTGAGATGGAACAAAGATTCGGTCCAATGTTTACAAATAGTGACGGAAAAGTCGTCTATACTCGTTACGTAGGTGAACAACACGTCAAAGAAGATTGTTATAATTATATTCCTACAGCCCGTGAATGGATACAAGCAATGGATGCAAAAGAAAAACCAATGTGGATGTTGAGAACAATGGAAATTAATGTAGATTAACATATTTATAATAAAAAAGATTTATGACACCACAATTAACACCGGATGAATTAAAAACCTTACAATTATTCGCATATTATTGCCGTTCACACGGTGCTAACGATGTATATACAACATTTTATTTATCTGCTTGTAGTAGAGATTGGAATGATGATAGATGGTATTCAAATGACGTGAGTAGTTCTATTGAAAGTTATGATAGAATTGACGAACTTATTGAAAAATTAGTTGACGACAATACAATTCTTGATAAATTTGACGAATGTGATGGTTCACAACGAATTGAAGTGGAAATTGACTGTAAAGAAAAAATATTAGTTATACAAGCATATGAAACAGTTTATGGTTCTGAACCTTATGGTCATGAATATACTTTAGAAGATATTAAATCTGAATATAGTGAGGAAGAATATAACGCTGTTGTGGAATTATTTGAACATCTTGATGGCGCAAACGCTAGAGTTGATTTTAGTGGTGGTGGTGATGATGGTTACATTGAAGATGACATGATGATTGGTGATGAAGGACATGATATTCCAAAACCTATTGAGGACCTATTATACAACATGTTAAATGGTAATTACTCCGGATGGGAAAATAATGAAGGTGCTTTCGGAAGTTGGGAATTTGACTCAAGTAACAAAACCATCATTTTTGACTTCAATTATAACACAGAAGAAGAACAAAATATTAATTTAGATTACACAATAAAATTCTAAAAATACAAAACCCCCGATTTCTCGAGGGTTTTTTTATAGTCAGGTTGGAAGTTCAATAATAAAATCTAAAAGAGTTTTAAGTTTTGACCGTTTAGGTTTGAGAATTTGAATCTTGAGTTTTAAATGTCCGTCTTCATCACAATCATTTATCAACGCTCTCTTAATAATTTGTAGGGATATGGTAAACCATATTGTCTCATTAAATCCCTCCCAAACTCTTAACTATATTTTAGGTTCACCACAATCAAAACAAGTTTTAACGATGATGAAATAATTCCCTTCATTATCTAATTTTAGATATTCCTCCGGATTTTCGGGTTTAACATACTTGGTTGGTCTTAAATAAGTCCTACCAACCGGTTTTTCTACTTGACAAAAATCACATTTGTCAAACTCTACATCACCTCCCATATTATATTTCGGTATTCTGATTGTGAGAATCTAAAATATCCTGAAGGTCTTCAATTTGTCCTTCCATAAATTTTACCATCTCATCTCTCTCAACCACTGATACCTCAGCAGTTTTTACCGGTGGATTCTCTCTATTTCGTGAGTAGTAATCTGTACTTACACCTTCTGTACAATCCAAAGATTTTAATCTTGCAATTGTAGATTTCAATTCCGACAATCTAAAAATGTAACCATATACCGGAGTGTTAGCTTTGTGGATGTTGGTTTTAAGTTCCACTAACTCATTACTTTTCTCATTGATTTGCTCAAGCATATCTTTAGGAGAATAGGGTCTCACATTTCCAACCTCAACTGAATTGTACTGAGACAATCTACCATAAAGTTCTTGGATTTCTTTAACCAATCGGTTTTTTTCTTTAAGAGCTTTCTTAACGTTCATAAATTTGTTTTATTTGTTCAACTAATATAATCTATTTTTTTCTAAAGTCAAATTACCACACCTCATATCCGAATGTTTTGAACTCACTACCACGTAATTCATTTATACTTTCATTTATAGGTTTCATAATAAATTTTTCAAAATCATCCGGTTTCATCAACGTAGCCTCAATAAATCCAAAAACAGAACCCATTTGATTTATGTAAGAAACAACATCATTGTCCTGAAAATCTTCAGGTATCTCATTGGTTAAAACAATAAAATACTCCCTATTTTTAGGATAACCATAATGTAGATAATAAAAACGATATTCAGGATGTCTCCTCATCTGAGGAAACTCCTTATATATCTCTTTTATTAATAATTGTAAAGGTTTTGGATACGGACTCATCTTTATATCATTTGTAATACTACTTCTGTTTTACCTTCCCATTTTTTCAATTGTGCTTTTGGCACCCAAAACTCCATTTCACCAATCTCATCTACTCTTCTTAAGTAATCCTCACGGAATCTGTCCGCTTGACTAATATCAGTGATGTAAGGGATTCCCATGTGTTTTGCACATAACTTACCAACACCCGTTAACATTGAGAACTCATCAGTCAATGTTTTAGCACAACATCTACAAACTTTACCTCTTCCGATTGTTAGTTTACCAGAGAACTTAACTGCCTTTGGTGATACCGCTAACAACTTGGTGATGTCAATAATCATTGGATTAAATTCTAACCCATAAGTTTCTTTCATTTGTTGACCAATCTTACGTCCAACAGTAACAGTCTCACCAGGAGTTGGGATTCTCATCTTGTGAGTGTTTGCTTTATCAATATCTTTTTGGATTTGATTCAAAGTTGCAGTCACTTGTTTATCAGACAAAGTACCATACTTCATTAACTTACTTTTGATTTCATTAACGAAACTATTTGGACCATCATACTTCGCAATTTTTTGTAAATCGTCAGACATTACATCAACATTAACAGTTTGAACACTCTTTAACGCTTTCTCAGCAAATTCAAGTTGCTTTGGAGTTAAATTACCCCATCTTTGTAAAGCAGATTTAAGATTTAATAAAAATTGGTTAGACCCTTCGTAATTTCTAACTCTTGAAAGTGTGGTAGTAGTAGTAGTGGTAGTTGTCATAGTATATCTGTTTTGTGAGTACAAAGATAATACTATTTTTTATATAAACAAAAAAAAGGAACAAAATGTTCCTCTTTTTAATATTTTAATTCTATTTCTGTATTGTCATCCGTTAAGTAGTTCGGATAAGTCCTCAACATTTCTTGTTTGATTGTTTTTTCAATATCATTTAACAATTCAGGATTGTCTTTAAAGTTGGGGTCAGCAACCATTTTTCGGTCAACCATTTTACCCGCCTTATTTACATTAACATTTATCTTAACTTTACCACCAACTTCACTAATATCATCTATGGTAAAACTAACTCTATGAGCATTTTCACCCCAACCACCACTAACTAATTTTTTAAGACCAATTAATTTGTTTTTAACTTCATTATTTGCGGTAAAGTTAGAAACTCTACTTGTTTTGATATCTGTAACATCTTTACCAGCAATTAAACTTTTCATTTCACTTGGAGTAACAGACATAACATCAGCCTTTAATCCTGAGTTATATCTTACCGGATTTGAATGTGATATTTGTTTTGCGGTTGAAGAAGAATAGCTATCCATAACTCTATACCACATATTATTAATGAATAAAAATAATGGATACCATCCATAAGATACTACAACGTAATACCATTCGTTTTTACCATTAACATCCCAATACCCTTCTAAATTAGAACCTTTGAATGGAATTTTAGCTGCGGTATATTCATACGCCCCGTTATTTGGAGTCTTTCTTTGTTTAAATTGTCTGAAATCTCTGAAAGTTTGTTGGTCTAAATTTTCATAATCACCTTCCGGTCTAAAGTTCGCAGTATAAACTTCATAGTAAAATTTTGCATCCGATTCAGGACGACCGATGAAAGACATCATACCTCTTACCAAATTTAATAATTCTTTTTGAGTACCAGCCTCTTTTTTGTTTTTGTTAAGATACTTAAATAGAATAATTTCTTTACGTGACAAAGGATTACCTCCTTCACCACCTTCAAGTTGTTCTATTAAAATTTTCTTAATTAACTCTCTCATTATATTATTTTAAGAATCTTAATTTATATAATGTTGAGAATATTAATTCTTGAACCGTATCAATTTGATTTTGAAGGAATGATTCTTTAACACTTTTTCTATTTTTCTCAACCATTGAGTCCAATGCTTTGAAGTACTTAACAACTTGCTCAGAACTTTTATAATCTTCAGTTTTGATTGAATTGTATCCGGTAACCACATCATACTTACCTTGATAGCTTTCAATAATACCATCCACAAGTGCATCAATCCCCTCATAATACCCTTGTAGAGCTTTATGTTCTGAATATGATTTTGTTTGTAAATGGAAAATATGTACTTGAGTTTGTGAGTGTAATAAAATAGACACCATGTCTTTAAAACTTGAATTAGTTTTTGTGTCTTCTACTTCAGTTTCATTATCTTCTTTTTGTTCTCTCATTAAGTTTTTTTTCTTAACTTCTAATAATACATTGTTACCCATAATAAAGTTTTATATATAAATATACTACTTTACCAAAACCTTAAGACCTTTTCCGTATTTAATGTAATATAAACGTAATTTATGACCTAACTCCATATCATTTGGAGTATTTTTAATTAACTCAACCAAGTCTAATTCAAATTCGTTTGTTTCTTCACTCATAGTTTAAAATTTTTAGTAACTAAATCTTTATCTGATATAGTGATATCTTTTTCATTAAAATTCCCAACCAAATTTTCAATCTTAACTTTGATTTGTTGGAAATGAGTCCAAACAATTGACCCTTCACTTTCAGGTGAATAATCGTTATCAACCAAATATTGGACGATTGTATTATCACGTAATGTAATGAACCCATGAGCAAAACCTTTCGGTACTAATAATTCATCACCACTTTCCATATGATACTGATATAACATCATATAGTTATCAGAATTCTCACGGATATCAACAATAAAATCTAAAATCTCACCATTAATCACCTTAATTAACTTTGTTTGAGCAAACTTTCCAACTTGGAAATGCAAACCTCTCAATGTAAATTTTTTAGGATTAAAACTAATATTACTTTGAATCCAATCTAACCCGCCGACTTTCAAAGATAATGGTACAAACACACCTCTATTATCCGGAAACACTTGTTTTCTAGTATATAAACCTCCACTCATATTATTTAAGAATTATTTCTTCTAACCATTTATATAATTTAATACATTCGTATTCACCAAATGCTTTTTTAAATTTATCCGAACTTAATGAATATCTTTTATCGTGACCTAATCTATCCTCAACAAATTTATATTTAACATCAGTTCCAAGAATTTCACCAATCATATCGATAATTTCAATATTTTTATAACGTTCACCCGAACCAATGTTATAAACCTCATTTACAACATCTGACACCAATAACTTATATATTTGTTTAACATTATCTGACGAATGAATCCATTCTCTAACTTGACTACCATCACCATAAACCGGAACTTCCACACCATTTTTAATTGATGATATAATTTTTGGAATAAACTTTTCAGTATTCTGATGTTCACCAAAATTATTACACGTTCGAGTAATTAAATATGGTAAACCATAAGTTCTGTTAGCCGATATAACTAACATGTCTGAAGATACTTTAGTTGCTGAATAATACGAACTAGCTTTCATTGGGAATTCTTCGGTTGATATTCTGTTTTGAATATCATTATCGTCCATATCACCGTAAACCTCATCTGTTGAAATCTGTAAAAACTTCTTTAAGTTTTTATTTTTTCTAGCAACTTCCAATAAATTAAATGTCCCCATTACATTTGTTTCAACAAATGGTCTTCCATTAGATATTGAGTTATCAACATGTGTTTCCGCAGCAAAATTTACGATGTAATCATATTCACCTAAATCTTCCTCAGTAACATCACAGATATCTTTTTTTATTAAACGAAAATTGTTTTTAATATTATCAATATTAGCCGCGTAAGTCATTTTATCTAAAACAACAACATCATGTGTTGTGTTCTCCATTACATAATTCACAAATTCAGACCCGATAAACCCAAGTCCTCCTGTCACAATAATTTTACCCATAAAAAAAACCTTTGTATAAAATTAAACAAAGGTTT
>Ga0247722_10001024_pt1 | contig 15941 bp, 19 predicted proteins | sample MSEWelMarce3H_FC_FD_189094 | JGI IMG/M metagenome (GOLD analysis project Ga0247722, IMG submission 189094) | Subsurface sediment microbial communities from gas well in West Virginia, United States - MSEEL Well Study Marcellus 3H_FC | ecosystem: Environmental > Terrestrial > Deep subsurface >... | reverse complement strand
AGCTGATGAGTTAAATAAAATTTTAGTTGAGAAAAATATGCCATTAGATGCCGTACTTGAATTAAAGATTGAGAACTCAGAGATTATTCGTAGATTATCCGGACGTCGCACCTGCCGTAATTGCTCTGCAACTTTTCATATGGAATTTGAGAAGCCAAAAGCTGCGAATCTTTGCGATGCTTGCCAAGGTGAGCTCTATCAACGCGAGGATGATAAAGAAGAGGTAGTTGCTCGAAGGCTTGAGGTCTACACCGAACAAACTGCGCCTATTATTAATTACTACAGCAAGACGGGATTGTTAAAGAGCATCTCTGCGCTGGGCGATGTTGGAGAAATTACTCAACTAGCCATCACTTCAATTACAAAGTAAATCTCATGGCTATTCAAATAAAAAATCTTGAGCAATTAAAATATATGCGTAAAGCTGGTCTAGTTGTCGCTCATACCTTAAATTTAATTCGCGATAGCGCAGAAATTGGCATGACAACAGTTGATTTAGATTTACTTGCAGTAAGAAGTTTAGAAAAATATGGCGCTACCTCCTCTTTTAAGGGATATCACGGTTATCCATCAGTAATTTGTGCATCTGTGAATGAAGAGGTTGTGCATGGCATACCAAATAAGCGAGTAATTCAAGATGGTGATATTTTGTCAGTTGATTTTGGCGCAATTATTGATGGCTGGCATGGTGATGCTGCGATCTCAATCGGTTTTGGAAATGTTGAACCTGCAGATCAAAAATTAATGGATGTTTGTGAAGAGTCGATGTGGCAAGGAATTGCTGCTGGAAAAAATGGTGGCAAGTTAACTGATATTTCAGAGGCGGTTGAGCGTTACATAAAATCACAAGGAAGCTATGGAATTTTGCGCGAGTATGGTGGCCATGGCATTGGCAGTGAGATGCACCAAGAGCCACACATTTTAAATTTTGGTAAAGGCGGAAACGGTCCTGATTTAATTCCTGGTATGGCACTCGCTATTGAACCAATGATCACTCGTGGTAGCGAAAAAATGAAAGTACTAAGTGATGAATGGACAGTAGTTTCACAGGATCATTCACGTGGTGCGCATTTTGAACATACATATGCAATTGCACCTGATGGCAAGCCCTTTGTTTTAACCGCAATTGATGGCGGCAAGGCTGCGTTGGGCCGGCTAGGCGTTGAAATTTCCGACCTCATTTAGGCAGTTTTCAATTGGTTGTAAAGTAGAGCAGTGAGTACAAACCTCGGAGAAATTATGCGATCTGAAATCGCTGAGATTCCAGCAGTTTTTCAAAAATTATCTGATCAGATTCCTGCAATTACCAAAGCAGTTGATGCCCTCTCACTTACCAATATTGATTCTGTAATTTTAGTAGCTAGAGGAACCTCTGATAATGCCGCACTTTTTCTTAAGTATTTAATCGAAACTAAAATCGGAATTCCTTGTGGCTTAGCCTCTCCATCTGTTGTGACGATTTATAAAAGTAAGTTACGTTTTACTAACTGTTTAGTAATTGGTATCTCCCAGAGCGGACAATCACCAGATATCGTTACCTATTCCAAGGCAGCAAAGGCTGCTGGTGCTAAAAGTATTTCATTTACCAATGATCCAGATAGCCCACTTGCTAAGGCGACTGATCTACATCTCTACCTTGAGGCAGGGGCTGAGAAGGCAGTTGCAGCAACTAAGAGTTACTCCGCAGAGCTTTTACTTGCTTATATTTTTGTTTCAATTTGGGCGAAAGAAAATATCAATTTAGGCTCACTGATTAAGGCAAGTAATAAAGCAGTTGCTGAGTTAGAGAAAGTAACTCAGATTGTTAATTCTTTTGATCATAAATTTGGTATCACCACTATGGGACGTGGTTTTGCATACGCTAACGCCCAAGAGTGCGCCTTAAAAATTCAAGAGACTTTGAAAATTCCAGTCTCATCCTTTTCATCTGCTGATTATTTACACGGCCCAATCTCCTCATTAACCCAAAATTCAAGAGTGATCTTTTTAGCACCAAGCGCCGTCTCCGTTGATTCAATGGATAAGACGGTTAATCGAATTCGCGAAATAACAAAACATATTTACTGGATTGGTAGTGGCTTCCCAGCAGTTACTGGTGAGATAAGTATTGGCGGGTCAACTGATTTAACTGAGCAAGAGTCAGTAATTGTGGACAGCATTGTGTTGCAACAATTTGCAATGAGATTGGCTGTGAAAAATAATTTAAATCCAGATGCACCAGCTGGCTTACTAAAAGTTACACAAACAATCTAAATGTTTTTAACAGATGGTGCAATCGCAACCTCTAGGGCTTACATAAATAATGAGTGGGTTGATGGCGGGATCAAAGTAATTGATGCAAAGCTATCTTCATATGGTGAAGCTGGTGGCCAATCTGGAATGGCAATTCCTGGATTTGTTGATCTACAGGTCAATGGTCATGGTGGCGTAGATATATTGGCTGCAAAAACTGCGGATGAGATTCGCAAGTTATCAAGATCTCTTTACAACAATGGTGTTGTTGCATATCTGCCAACTTTAATCACCGGCCCCAAAGAAAGCTCACTTGCAGCTTTAAAATTAATTGAAGAGGTAAGAAAAAACCCAATGCCGGGTGAGGCAAAAATTATTGGTACCCATTTAGAAGGACCATTTATTTCACCAATTAAATCTGGCATGCATCCAGTTGAATACATCAAAGTGCCAGACCAAGCATTTATTGGTGAATTCCTACGTGCTGGCAAGATTTCACAAGTAACAATTGCGCCAGAGCTTCCGGGCGCACTTGAATTAATTAAATTTTTAGCAGGTTCAGGTGTTGTAGTCTCACTTGGCCATTCAAATGCTACCGCCACTGAGGCACATGCTGGCTTTGATGCAGGTGCTAAAACTGTTACACATCTTTGGAATGCAATGAAAAAGAAAGCCGAGGGTGAACCAGGTTTAGCCCAGGTAGCACTTGACCGCGATGATGTAGTTATTCAATTAATTATTGATGAGGTTCATTTAGATTCACAGCTTGTAATTGATTCTCTTAAGCAATGTCCAGGGCGCTTTATTGTGACAAATGATGCGGTCTCAGCAGCTGGAATTGGTGAAGGAGTTTTTGCTTTTGGTGAGATTGAAATTAAAGTTGAAAATGGTAGAGCTACTCGCATGGATGGAACATTGGCAGGTGGCGTTGGAACCTTAAATAGATCGCTGCAGTTGATGTGGGAGTACGGAGTTGGATTAGAGGATGCGATTGATTCAGTCACATCCAGGCCAGCAGATTTGATGGGAATGGGGGAATTAGGCCGATTAGATCTAGCCACTCCCGTTCAAATTCTCACGCTTTAGGGCCGATTTTCTTTTTTATACCGCCACGCCTAAACTAACCCTCCTGCCTCGAAAGGGGTAAACCCAATAAAGATCAGATAAGTAGGTATCGCTTGGCCAAGAAAGATGGTGCTATCGAAATCGAAGGCACTGTTGCTGAAGCATTACCTAACGCAATGTTCCGAGTTGAGTTAACAAATGGTCACAAAGTTTTAGCACATATCAGTGGAAAGATGCGACAGAACTACATTCGTATTTTGCCGGAAGATAAAGTGATTGTTGAACTTAGTCCATATGACCTCACCAGAGGTCGAATTATTTATCGTTACAAGTAATTTGTAGCAGTAAATAATTTTATTAGCACTAACAGAGTTGTAAGGAAAGGTTAATCGTGAAGGTAAAACCAAGCGTGAAGAAGATTTGCGACAAGTGCAAAGTTATTCGTCGTAATGGTCGCGTGATGGTTATTTGCGAAAATCTTCGTCACAAACAACGTCAGGGCTAGTTAAAAAGTAATAAACGCGTGATGCGACTTATTTGAAAAAATAAGACCCTCGGACCGAAAGGCTGAGGCCAGCAGATAAAAATGTTGGATGCATTGCGGAGGACCTTTCGGATAAAAGAAACAGGTAAGCAATATGGCACGTCTCGTCGGTGTCGATCTTCCTCGCGAAAAGCGGGTTGAAATCGCACTCACCTATATCTTCGGAATGGGTCTTACTCGTGCGCAAGCAACACTTGCTGCAACAGGTATCTCACCAGATATCCGAGTTAAAGATCTACAAGAGCCAGATCTAGCAAAGCTTCGTGAGTACATCGAAGCTAACTACAAAATTGAGGGTGATCTTCGTCGTGAGATCGCAGGCGACATCCGTCGCAAAGTTGAAATTCAAAGCTACCAAGGAATTCGTCACCGCAAAGGTTTGCCAGTTCGTGGACAACGAACTCACACCAATGCTCGTACTCGTAAGGGTCCTCGTGTTGCAATCGCTGGTAAGAAGAAGGAGACCAAGTAATGGCCACCGCTAAAGCAAAACCAGCTAAAGAGGCTGTGAAAGCAGCACCAAAAAAGATTAAAGCACGTAAGAAGGATAAGAAAAATGTTGCCTTCGGACATGCTTACATCAAGAGCACCTTTAACAACACAATTGTTTCAATTACTGACCCAAGTGGTGCGGTAATTTCTTGGTCATCATCTGGTCAAGTTGGATTTAAAGGCTCACGTAAATCAACACCATTTGCAGCACAAATGGCTGCTGAAGCTGCTGCTCGTAAGGCACAAGAGCATGGCTTAAAGAAAGTTGATGTATTTGTTAAGGGGCCTGGCTCTGGCCGGGAAACTGCAATTCGTTCATTACAAGCCGCTGGGTTGGAGGTTGGATCCATCGCAGATGTAACTCCAGCACCGCACAATGGTTGCCGCCCACCGAAACCACGTAGAGTTTAAGGAAGGAAGAAAAACATGGCTCGCTATACAGGTGCAGATTGCAAACGCTGCCGTCGCGAAAAAGTAAAGCTCTTCCGAAAGGGCTCTAAGTGCGATGGACCAAAATGTCCGATCGAATCACGTCCATATCCACCAGGACAACATGGTCGTGCACGTTCAAAGGATTCTGAGTACTTACTACAGATGCGTGAGAAGCAGAAGTGCGCTCGCATTTACGGAGTACTTGAGAAGCAGTTCCGTGGTTACTACGAAGAGGCAAACCGCTTACAAGGTAAGACCGGTGAAAACCTTCTAGTAATTCTAGAAACCCGCTTAGACAATGTTGTTTTCCGCGCTGGTTTTGCAAAGAGCCGCGACATGGCACGCCAATTAGTGCGCCACGGTCACTTCATTGTTAACGGTAAGAAGGTAAATATTCCTTCATTCCGCGTTACACCTATGGATGTAATTGATGTTGTTCCAGAGTCACTAGATACAACACCATTTATTGTGGCAAGCGCTGAGCTTGGCGAAAAATCAGTTCCAGCATGGATGGAGGTTGTGGGCTCAAAGATGAGAATTCTGGTTCACACAATTCCAACCCGCCCAATTATTGATACTCAAGTACAAGAGCAACTAATTGTTGAGCTTTACTCGAAGTAATCAATTTATTTCTACAGATTTACCAGCAGTACAGATTTAAAGCAGTAAACGGTTAAAGAAACCGGAAGATCAAATAGAGGGTCTTCCACGACGTACGGAGGAAAATAGTGCTGATTGCACAACGCCCCATCCTCACTGAGGAAGTAGTAAACGAATACCGCTCTCGGTTCATCATTGAACCGCTTGAGCCAGGTTTTGGTTACACCCTTGGTAACTCTCTTCGCCGCACGCTTTTATCTTCGATTCCAGGAGCAGCCGTAACTGGTATCCGAGTAAATGGTGCGCTGCATGAGTTCACAACAATTGAAGGTGTGAAGGAAGATCTAACTGAGATCGTTCTTAACATCAAAAACCTAGTTCTCTCTTCAGATAATGATGAGCCATCACTTCTTTACATTCGCAAGAGTGGCGAGGGTGTAGTAACAGGTGCTGATGTTGCAGCCCCAGCAGGAGTACAGGTACACAATCCAGAGCTTCACATCGCAACTTTGAATTCAAAAGCAAAGTTTGAGATTGAGCTAACTGTTGAGCGTGGCCGTGGTTACATCACTGCAGTGCAAAACAAACAAGCTGGCGGAGAAATTGGCCGTATTCCAGTTGACTCAATTTACTCACCAGTTCTTCGAGTTACTTACAAAGTAGAAGCAACTCGTGTTGAACAACGTACCGACTTTGATCGTCTAGTTCTAGATGTTGAAACGAAGCGCTCAATCAAGCCAGGAGATGCCATGGCATCAGCTGGAAAAACTCTGGTTGAACTATTTGGTTTAGCTCGTGAATTAAATGTGAACGCAGAAGGTATTGAAATGGGACCATCCATGCAAGATGCCGCACTAGCTGCAGATATGGCACTTCCTATTGAAGATCTTGATCTAACAGTGCGTTCATACAACTGCTTAAAGCGCGAAGGTATTCACACCGTTGGTGAGTTACTTTCTCGTTCAGAGGCAGATCTAATGGATATCCGTAACTTTGGTTCAAAATCTATTGATGAAGTGAAAGCAAAACTTGCTTCAATGGCGATGCAATTAAAAGATAGCCCAGCGGGATTTGATCCAACTCAGCACGCGAACTACGGCAAGCATGAAGAAGATCTTGTCGACGCGGAAGAAGCATAGGAGAGACAAATGCCAAAGCCAGCTAAAGGCCCACGCCTTGGAAGTGGACCAGCACATGAGAAATTATTGCTGGGCACACTTGCCGCACAACTTTTCGAAAAAGGAAAGTTAACAACTACTGAAGCGAAGGCAAAGCGTCTTCGTCCGCTTGCAGAGCGTTTAATCACTCATGCAAAGAAGGGCGATCTTGCTGCACGTCGTCGCGTAATGACTCGAATCTCAAGCAAATCAGTTGTGCACACATTGTTCACTGATATTGCAAAGCGATTTGAAACTCGCGAAGGTGGTTACACCCGCATCACAAAGATTGGTCCACGCAAAGGCGATAACGCGCCAATGGCAGTGATCGAAATGGTTGAAGCAGGAACACCAGCTAAAAAGGTTGCGAAAAAAGCGGCAGCGAAAGCTGAGTAATTTACCAACTTAAAAAGCTAAGAAAGATTATGAAAGAACCCACTCTCAATCCCGAGAGTGGGTTTCTTCGTTTAAGAGTTGATCTTTCCTATGATGGAACAAACTTTGCTGGTTGGGCAAAGCAGCCAGATCAACGCACACTGCAAGCAGAGATTGAAAAAGCATTATCGGTTTTAACGCAGAGTCAGATCAACACAATTGTTGCTGGCCGAACCGATGCTGGCGTGCACGCTGAACACCAAGTTATTCATGTGGATATTCCAGAAAAAACAGATATCTCAAACCTAGCCTTTAGATTAAATCAATTGCTAGATGAGGATATCCGGATTAAATCTGCCTCATATGCACCCATGAATTTTCATGCCAGATTTACAGCTAGCGCTCGAACATACCGATATAAAATTATTGATGGTGCTCGAATTACACCGCCACTAAATCGCTATGACAGCGCAGAATGGTTTCGCGATTTAGATATAGATCTAATGAACCGCGGGAGCAAGCTTTTGTTGGGCGAACATGATTTTTTTGCTTATTGTAAGTTTCGAGAGGGTGGCACAACCATCAGAAAGCTATTGCAATTTGATTGGCGCCGTGATGAAAATAATTATGTGGAAGGGATAATTAAGGCTGAATCATTTAGATACAACATGGTGCGCAACTTAGTTGGTGCTGCGGTATGTGTGGGTGAGAAGAGATTTGAGCCAGAGTGGATGCTAAAAACATTAGAAGATAAGGTAAGAATTCCAGATAGTTATGTCTTCCCAGCCAAGGGATTGTCCTTAATTAAGGTGGAATACCCAAGTGAATCTGAGTATTTAACCCGCTACAACAATTACATGAATGACACCGCCTCTGAGGAGCCAGAATCCTGATTTTTCAGGCTCGGTTTTGACCCGATGCAGTGGTCAAAGGTAATCTACGGCTTCTGGAAATGACCCGGTTCGGGACAATCCTTACTTAAGAAAGCGAGACCCTCGTGCGCACTTTTTCACCTAAAGCCGTTGATATCACTCGTAATTGGCACATCATCGATGCACAAGATGTCGTACTTGGTCGCCTTGCTACACACGCTGCAACTTTATTGCGTGGAAAACATAAAACAACTTTTGCACCTCACATGGATATGGGTGACTTCGTAGTCATCATCAATGCTGACAAGGTTGCACTTACTGGTTCAAAGAGCACACAAAAATTTGCTCACCAACACTCTGGTTATCCAGGTGGTATGACTTCAACTGTTTACGCAGATCTATTTGAGAAGTTTCCAACTCGCGCTGTAGAAAAAGCGATTCGCGGCATGTTGCCAAAGAATCATGTTGGACGCGCTGCAATCACTAAGTTAAAGGTTTACGCAGGTGCAGAGCATCCACACGCAGCACAGAACCCACAACCATTCGCTTTCAACCAAGTTTCACAAATCAGCAAGTAAATCGCGAAATATATATATAGGAGATAAATGTCGAACGAGAATCTTGAAAACGAAGCAGAGCTAACCTCTTACAGCTCCAGCACACCTGCTGCAGCAACTAACCGTAAAGCAATCACCGCACCTGGTGGTGGCGTTGGTCGTCGTAAAGAGGCGGTTGCACGTGTTCGCTTAGTTCCAGGTTCTGGTCGTTGGGTTGTAAATGGCAAAGCACTTGAGGTGTACTTTCCAAACAAGGTTCACCAACAAGCAGTCTCTGAACCATTCCGCACAATTGGTGCTGAAAATACTTATGATGTAATTGCACGTATTCAAGGCGGCGGAACATCTGGCCAAGCTGGTGCACTTCGTCTTGGTGTTGCACGTGCCCTAAATGAGATTGATACTGATGCCAATCGTCCTTCACTTAAGAAGGCTGGCTTCTTAACTCGTGATGCTCGTGTGATTGAACGCAAGAAGTACGGACTTAAGAAAGCCCGTAAGCGTTCTCAATACAGCAAGCGCTAATTTAACTTCACTTCCTAAATCTATGGCCCTCTTCGGCACCGATGGTGTGCGAGGCGTTGCCAATAAAGATCTAACTGCAGAACTTGCTGTTGATTTAGCAATTGCCGCTGCACATATCCTCGGTGAAATTGGTGCATTCACTGGTCATAGGCCAAAAGCAATTGTTGGACAAGATTCTCGTGCATCTGGTGATTTTCTTGAAGCCGCAGTTGTTGCCGGCTTAACTAGCGCAGGTGTTGATGTTTATCGCGTTGGTGTTCTACCAACCCCAGCAATCTCTTATTTAGTTAAAGAATCTGGCGCTGATCTTGGCGTAATGATTAGTGCATCCCATAACCCAATGCCCGATAATGGAATTAAATTCTTCGCGCGTGGTGGAGATAAGTTAGCTGATTCTGTGGAAGCTCAGATTGAAGCCCACTTAGGTGAGCCTTGGGATCGCCCAACTGGCAATGATGTTGGTCGGATAATTAATGATGATTCGGCAAAGCAAAAGTATTTAACTCACCTCTTAGCCACAATTAATACTGATTTAACTGGACTAAAAGTAGTAGTTGATTGCGCAAATGGCGCCGCCTCTTTTGTTGCACCAATTGCATATGAAAAAGCTGGCGCAAAGGTAACGGCTATTTCAGCAACCCCAACTGGTTGGAATATTAATGAGAATTGTGGATCTACCCACCTAGAAAATCTAATCAGTGAGGTGAAGAAATCTGGGGCCGATATGGGAGTAGCCCATGATGGTGATGCCGACCGTTGTTTATTAATTGATCATAATGGTGAAATTATTGATGGTGATTACATATTAATGATTTTAGCAACTGCTCTGCAGGCAGAGAATAAACTAAATAAAAAGACCGTAGTAGGTACTGTCATGAGCAACCTAGGTTTTGTTAATGCCATGGAGTTAGATGGAATTGCGGTAGTAAAAACTGCGGTCGGTGACCGCTATGTTCTAGAAAATATGCTGGTTAATAACTACTCCTTGGGTGGTGAGCAATCTGGCCATGTTATTTTGCGTGAATTCTCAAATACTGGCGATGGTTTATTAACTGCGCTGCAAGTTATGCAGGTTGTAGCAAAATCTAAGAAATCTTTAAGTGAACTTGCATCAAAGATGCAGAAGTATCCACAAGTATTAATCAACGTAAAAGGTGTAAAGCGAGAGAAGTTAGCTGCATCAACTAAAATTAGTGATTACATTGCAGAACAAGAGAAAAGTTTGGGAAGCAATGGTCGAATCTTGGTTCGAGCATCCGGCACTGAATCATTAATTCGAGTTATGGTCGAAGCAAAAGAGATGCAAACTGCGCAGAAGATCGCAGATTCAATCGCTGAACTAGTAAGATCAGAACTCAAGTAATTCTTTTAAGGAGTTTTCCAAATGTGCGGCATTGTTGGCTACACCGGAAAGAGTTCGGCCCTAAAGCCAGTCATTGATGGATTACGTCGCCTTGAGTACCGGGGCTATGACTCTGCAGGAATTGCACTACCAACTCAAATTGGCAAACCATTATTTATCGAAAAGCGTGCCGGAAAATTAATTAATCTTGAAGATGCGCTAAAAAATACTCCAGTAACCACAAGTGGTATTGGACATACGCGTTGGGCAACCCACGGTGGACCAACAGATACTAATGCCCATCCACATTTAGACAATGAAGGAAAATTAGCTTTAATTCACAATGGAATTATTGAAAACTATATAGAGCTTCGAACTGAGCTTGAAAAACGTGGTCATAAATTTAAATCAGAGACTGATACTGAATCAGTTGTGCATTTATTAAGTGATGCTCGCAAATTACACAACGGAAATTTAGCAGCCGCAATGCGAGATATTTGTAAACAACTGCGTGGATCTTTCACATTATTAGCATTGCACTCTGATAACCCAAATATAATTGTTGGCGCTAGGCGTAACTCACCGCTGGTTGTAGGCGTAGGAGATGGCGAGAATTTTCTAGCATCAGATGTTTCGGCATTTATTTCACACACCAAAATTGCACTTGAATTAGATCAGGATCAAATAGTTGAAATCTCACCGCAAGGAGTAGTCGTAACTGATTTATCTGGCAAAGTTATGAAGCCAAAGCAATATGAGATTTCTTGGGATGCCAGTGCTGCAGAGCGCGGGGGATACCCACACTTCATGTTGAAAGAAATTTATGAACAACCAAAGGCGATCGCCGACACTTTAATTGGTCGATAGATGGCCTTGATGTTAAGTTGAAATTTAAGAAATTTAATAAAATCGTAATTATTGCTTGTGGTACCGCGTATAACGCAGGCTTAGTTGGTAAGTATGCAATTGAGAAATGGTCAGGTATTGCAGTTGACGTGGAACTTGCTTCTGAGTACCGATACCGCCAGCCAAGTATTGATAAAAAAACACTAGTAATTCCGATCTCACAATCTGGTGAAACGATGGATACCTTGATGGCTATGCGCTATGCCAAAGAAAAAGGCGCAACTATATTTTCAGTTTGCAACACAAATGGTTCAACAATTCCACGTGAATCAGATGCGGTGCTTTATACCCATGCTGGTCCAGAGATTGCTGTTGCTTCAACTAAAGCCTTTGCAACCCAACTTATCGCGATGTATTTGATTGGTTTGGAAATTGGTAAGCAGCTGAAAGTAATTAAGAAAAAATTGCTTAAGGAAATGATTAATGAGCTATCAGAGTTACCAGCAAAGGTAGAGCAGGTACTTGAGACGGTAGAGCCACTTCGTGAATTAACTAGGACACTTAAGGATTCACAATCAATCCTATTTTTGGGCAGACATGTTGGATATCCAACTGCATTAGAAGGAGCGTTAAAGTTAAAAGAGTTGGCGTATATGCACGCTGAGGGATTTGCAGGTGGTGAGTTAAAGCATGGTCCAATTGCATTAATTGATACTGGAACTCCAGTTGTTGCACTCATGCCACCAGAAAACTCTATTTTGGCCGAGAAGATGTCTAGCAATATTCAAGAGGTGAAAGCAAGAGGTGCAGTTGTTATCGCAATTAGTGAGTTTGAGTTTAAGAGCGCAGATCATTTAATTCGTATCCCGCGGGTTCATGAATTTCTACAGCCAGTTCTTTCAGTCGTTCCATTGCAGGTAATTGCATATGAAATGGCAATTGCGCGGGGCAATGATGTTGATCAACCAAGAAATCTAGCTAAGTCTGTAACGGTTGAGTAAAAAATAATATGCCAGAGGTAAGAAAGAAGCAGAAGAACGCAGCTATCAAATATGCGATAGTTTTTCTAGCGATTTATGGATTAATTACACAACAGGTATTGGCAAATGGGTGGCTACGACGATTAGATGAATGGATCTTTGAACGCGACATCCTCTTGGTCTCGCCGAGTTCAACACCATTAATCATTATTTTAATTGATGATCTTGGCTTACGCAGTGTTACCGCGATCATACTTCTGATCACCGCTGCACTAATTAGTCGCCGTTATAAATCATGGCGTCCTATAAATCTTTCACTACTATCACTCTTATTGCTTAATCTATTTGTTGGTGCATCTAAATTACTATTCGGGCGAACTAAACCACACTCTGGTTTTGATCTATTCTTTACAGATAGTGGACTTTCCTATCCAAGCGGGCATGCTGCCAATGCAATTCTTACCTGGGGAATTTTTGCCTATTTAATTTTTCGCTACTCACACAAGGGACCATTTGAGGGCTTTAGATTAACCTGGCTAGTTTGCGTAATTACTGTGGCAGTCTGCTTAGTCTCTCTTTACCGAAATACCCACTGGTTCTCAGATCTACTCGGTGGCTTGTTTATCGGCGCAGCATTATTGGTCGGAATCATTGCCGTTGATCGAAGCATTGCTTCTGAGCGACAACCTTCATAAAGGTAAGAGATAGGGTTATTTCATGTCACGCGCCGTTGTTGAAGTTGATCTGTTAGCCATTGCGCAAAACTTAAGATTAATCAAAGCGAAAACTTCTGCTCAAGTTTTAGCTGTAGTTAAAGCAGATGCATATGGTCATGGCTTGATCCCAGTTGCAAAGGCTGCAGTTGCCGCCGGCGCAGATTGGTTAGGTACGGCCCTTTTGGAAGAAGGTATTGCACTTCGCGCTGGCGGAGTTAAAGCACCATTAATCTGCTGGCTCACACCCCTTGGTGAGGATTTAAAAACTGCGGTTAAGAACAATATAGATCTATCTATTTCATCCATTGAATTACTTGAAGAGGTAATTGATGCGGGCCGAGCTGCAAATATTGTGCCACGTGTTCATCTAGAAGTTGATACCGGAATGACTCGCGGTGGCGTGCGAAGTGATTGGTCAGAGTTTGTTGCTGTGATTGCTAAAGCGGTTAAAGATAATGGCATTGAAGTTATTGGTTTGTGGTCTCACTTTGCTAGAGCTGATGAACCAGATCAATCTTTTAATCAACAACAATTAGACACCTTTCATAAGCGACTAGCCATTTTGATTTCGCAAGGAGTTAATCCACAATTCATACATATTGCTAACTCTGCGGCGGCACTAACTAATAAGGATGCGATAAAAAATATTGTGCGCTGGGGTATCGGTTTGTATGGATTATCACCAGATATAAATACCATGGGAAGTTCTAGTGAATTAAAATTAAAGCCAGCGATGAAATTAAAAGCTAAGTTGCACTTGGTAAAAGATGTAGAAAGCGGGGCTCAAGTTGGTTACGGTGGAACTGTAACGGTAGCTAAAGATACAAAAATTGGTGTTGTCACAATGGGGTATGCCGATGGAATTCCACGCAATACTAATAATTTAGCTGGCGTCTTTGTTGCGGGCAAACGCGCACCATTATTAGGTCGAGTTTCTATGGATCAATTTGTGGTAGATCTTGGCGCCAGTTCAACTGCAAAAACTGGGGATGAGGTTGTAATTTTTGGTGATGGCAGCCTCGGTGAATACACAGTTGATGAATGGGCAAGCGCAGCCGGCACAATTAATTATGAGATAGTTACCCGAATCGCCCAACGCGTGCCTAGAATCTACCCTCGTGGGTAATAGCTCTGATCTGCTTTCGATCAAAAATCTCTCCGTCTCATTTGGCGGGCTAAAAGCACTCTCTGATGTTTACTTAGATTTACACATCAATGAGGTAGTTGGATTAATTGGTCCAAATGGCGCCGGTAAAACAACTTTGTTTAACGCACTAAGTGGCATCGTCGGGGTTGATAGCGGTGAGCTAGAGATAAATGGCAAGAGCCATAAATGGCCAAAGCCTCATCAATTAGTTGATTTAGGAATCGCTCGCACACTCCAAGGTGTTGGATTATTTCCGGAGCTAACAGTTTTAGAAAACGTCATGATCGGTGCAAGTAAATCTGCAAAGAGTGGCCTAATTAGTAGCGCACTAGGTTTAGGTGGCCGTGATGAAAAGCGCTTACGTGATCAGGCAATGACCGCACTTGAGCGAGTTTATGCATCCGGGATTGCAAACCGCAGGGCAGATTCACTTCCATACCCCGTAACCAAACGAGTTGCTATCGCTCGGGCCCTTGTTAGTGAACCCAAAATTCTCTTATTAGATGAGCCTGCTGGTGGCCTAGGTGCCCAAGATATCGAGTGGATGAATGGCTTAATTCATAACCTTGCCTCTAATTGTTCAGTGCTCTTAGTTGAGCACCATATGGATGTTGTGATGTCAGTTTGTGATCGACTTTACGTCTTAAATTTTGGTGAGGTAATTTCAAGTGGCAGTGTTGAAACAGTACGCAATGATCCAGCGGTAATCGCTGCCTATCTAGGAGTAAACAATTGAACGGCTTAATTGTTAATAATTTAACCGTTGATCATGGGGCAATCCGGGCTATCAATAATCTCTCTTTTATTGCGCCAAGAGGAAAACTGACTGCAATTATCGGCTCTAATGGTGCCGGTAAGACCACTTTACTTCGCGCCTTATCTGGCTTAAAAGATGTTAAAAACGGTAGCGCTAGTTGGAATGGTAAATCTATTTTAAATGCTCGACCAGAAAACTTAGCCCGCACTGGAATTATGCATGTCTCAGATGGCAAATCAGTTATTTCTGAATTATCAGTTAAAGATAATCTGGCCTTGGCTGGTTTATGGCAAAGAGATAAAAAAGATGTTGCAAAAGCTACGCAAGAGGTACTCGATTTGTTTCCTAGACTAGGTGAGCGCTTACAGCAAAGTGCTGGTTCCTTATCTGGTGGTGAACGACAGATGCTTGCAATTGGTCGCGCCTTAGTTGCTAGACCTAAATTACTTTTATTAGACGAGCCATCCTTAGGCTTAGCACCATTAATAATTGAGCAGATTTTTCAAACAATCAAAGCATTATCTACTGAGATGGGTTTAACAGTTGTCCTTGTTGAGCAAAATGCGATGGGTGCATTAAAAATTGCAGATATCGGTGTAGTTTTAAATTTAGGTTCAGTAGTTGCAGTAGATAATGCGCAAACCCTTCTTAATGATCCAGCAGTGCGCGCTGCTTACCTAGGGTTTTAAGATGAGGAGATTGAAATAATGCAATTTATTACCGCAGTCCTAACCTCACTCTCCTCAGGTGCGATCTATGCATTGATGTCGATTGCTTTGGTATTAGTTTGGCGCTCAACTCGTGTTGTTAACTTTGCTCAAGCTGGTCAAGCGGTCTTAACAACTTATATTGGATATGAAGTTATTCAAAGAACTGGCTCTTATTGGATTGCACTAGTTGCAGCCATTGTTAGTGGCGCCTTAATCGGTGCATTCATCGACAGATTTTTTATGCGACCTATCTTTAAACGCGTTACATCTGGTCCAATTGTTCTAATCGCACCAGTTGTTGCAACCCTGGGACTACTTGGAATCATTCAAGCAATTATCGGCATTGTTTGGGGATTGAATATTCAGTCAATTCAAACCCCAGTATCTAATGAAGGTTTTAATGTGAATGGCACCGTAATCGCTTTTAGCTTATTTAATGCATTTGTTTTAGGAACAGTCACACTTACCATGATTTTGTTAACTTTATTATTCCAAAAAACAAATATTGGTTTAGCACTGCGTGCATCTGCCTACTCACCTGAGATTGCAAAGTTATCTGGAATTAAAGTTGATGCTGTGCGAACTCTTGGTT
>Ga0247722_10001022_pt1 | contig 15946 bp, 11 predicted proteins | sample MSEWelMarce3H_FC_FD_189094 | JGI IMG/M metagenome (GOLD analysis project Ga0247722, IMG submission 189094) | Subsurface sediment microbial communities from gas well in West Virginia, United States - MSEEL Well Study Marcellus 3H_FC | ecosystem: Environmental > Terrestrial > Deep subsurface >... | reverse complement strand
ATATATATACGTATTATATGGAATATAAAAAAAATCTATCCGAACCGTGGTTTTCCTTAATAAAATTAAAATTAAAGAAATATGAAGGACGATTGAATAAAGGTGAATTTGCTAATATGAAAAAAGGAGATATATTAATATTTGAAAATAATGATTTTGGTTTTTTACGTGTTATTAAATGTGAAATAAGAAACATAAAAAAATATGATACATTTCGTTCATTCATGGAAGATAAAACATTAAAAAAATGCTTACCGGGTATAGATACAATCGATAATGGAGTAAAAATTTATTATAAATACTATACAAAACAAGATGAAGAAAAATATAAAATATTATCTATTCGGATGAAAGTCGTTTAACATAAATATTCTTATATATATCTGCAATACAAGCCGTAATTTGTAATAATGACGAATCAACACCACGGGCAATATTATTATATGCAAAATGAATACATTTAGATATTTCCATTTTTGTTAGTTCGTCTATATCATCACATATATCAATTCTTAAAATATTACGAATACCAATTATAATATCAGTTCCGGAATATCCATTATGTCTAATTTCAATAACTTTTTTTAATGCCCATCCTATATTTCCATTTATACAATTTAATAATATCTGTTTTAGTTGTTCCGGTTGTGGTATATCTTGAATACTAAATACATTATTTGTGTTTATTTCACCATATCTGCAAAATGTAATTTGTAAAATATTTATAGAATGACGCATATCACCATTTGTGATATGTGCTATGCTATTCAATCCATTAATAATAATATTTAATGCCTTTTTAGTTGTTTCTGTATTTATTATATTTTCATATTTGCATATTTCTTGTAATCGTGAAACAATTATTTTATCGTCTAATGCCGGATAATTAATAATATGACAATTACTTTGGATTACAGATAATATATTTTCTTTTGAATTACAGGTGAATGCAAATCTTAATTTATCATTATTTTTCATAAAATTACTTATAATATTTTCTGCTTTTTCTGTCATATTATCGGCTTCATCTAATATAATCATTTTAAATGGCGGAATAGTATTTCTATCTTTTTCATCAATATGAACATATAATTTTTGAAAATTATTTATTATTGTATGAACTTCTATCCCTCTATTATCGGATGCATTCATTTCTAAAACCATATATCGATAATATTGTTTATATAGTTCTCTTGCAATACAAATTATAGTTGATGTTTTACCAACGCCAGACGGTCCCTCTAAAATAATATTAGGAATATCATATTTTTTAATCATCATATCTATCTGTGTTTTAATGTGTTTATTTATTTTGATGTCATTTATTTTCTTTGACCTGTATTTTTCAATCCATGGAAGAGTATTCATAATATTATAACAATATTAATATTATTTATATAATTTTCATTTTTTATAAGTCTATAATAATTAAATATCACATATAATAATATATAATGCCAAATGTCGGTATTCGAAAACTATTTACAGTTCAACCAGATTTATTAAATATGATAGACGCAACAAATAAAGTTATTGCAATGTATGGCAATTCCGCAATTGATAATAACGAAATTATTGTGCCTGTAAAAGTTGCACACCCTTTAGTAGTTGCAAAATCTGTAATTATTCCGAAAGATACTAAAGAAAGTTTAATTGTATGTTCGCAACCTGGAAAGATTTTTAAATATAAAGATAATAAAGTTAGTCTTATTGCAGACCTTTCCTTTTATACAGGTTCTCAAGTTGTAATGCCATTAGGGGCACCAACTGATTTTCCTGTTCCTGAATATGATGAACGTGGTTTATTAGGTATAGAATTTCATAAAGATTTTAAATGCAATCATCGAATGTTTTTATATTTTTCTGCAGCTGACGAATTAAAACCAACAACAAAACATCCAACAGGCCCCCCAAATACTCCGTGTAATGAGTGTTCAAGTGAAACTGCAACAATTAAATGTGAATGGGACGAAAAAATATATACACATACAAATGTTCTTGAAGAATGGCGTTATATTCCAGGTTGTCACAATCATCCAGACAGTATAAAAAGAGTTAGAAGACTATTGTCTATTAAACAACCGTTTTTCAATCATGATTCATTAGATAATTTATTTTATCTTGCAGAAGAAGATAAATTAATTATGTTTACTGGTGATGGTGGTTTTCGTGATGCCCCTTATTTACTAACACAAAATAATAATTATTTTCATGGCAAAGCAATAGCAATCGATGTTAATAGCAAATTATGGAAAAATTATGATGCTGACCCTATTGCCCGTTTTGCAGAATTGCCACATAATATTCGTCATTTATTGGAAGTACGAATTAAGGGATTTCATAATTGGTCCGGTATGACAACAATGCCAAATCCAAAACATCCAGGTCAAACATTAAAAATTATGGGTCAACCTGGCCAAGATACAACAGAAGCGGTGTACATAATGAAAACACTTGAACAACCAAGAGAATGTGAATGTGAAGAGGTGGTCCCCCGTAATTTAGGTTTTCCAGGTTGGGAAGGAAGTATTCCAGCATTACAAAATATACAATGTGATGGGGTATATACAGATAATATTGGTAATTTTAAGAATTTAACAAATTATCAACTTGCTATATCTCTTGCAGTAGAACACGAAGTGCCGTATTGTGAATATTATCATAATGATGATAGATTTCCAGAAGGCAAAGGGGGTGTTGTAATTGTTGGACAACAACCATATTTGAGTAATAATATTTCTTGTTTGTCAAATAGACTAATTGTTGCCGATTGGGGTCTGAATAGTAGTGTTGGGTTTCCATCCGGTGCGCTATCTGACGGGGGGTTATTGTGGAGAGTATCTCTGGACAACAAATTAAACAAATTGCACAAAATGGAACGTGTAAATATTTTATATAACTGGAAAAATGAATTCACGGATAGTCAATATCCATTAACAAACAAAGCATTTTCTGATGACCAAATATCAAGACCGTTTTACTTGGGTCTTGCAAGTAATATACATCATACACGTCTTTATTTACTCACATATAATAGAGTCGGTTCAAAAGAAATTAACGGATTAGGAGTTATGTATGAATTCATTTGTTAAAAATTGAAATATATAACTATTAATATAATAAAAGTATAATTACAATAATGTTTGGGCCCTGTTATATTGTTGATACTATATATGCAAGTCATACAGAAAAATCTGTATTTATTCCATGCGAGTTAGAATATATTACAGATATTTCTGTATGCAAAAATAATGTTGGTTTTGTTATTCCTTGTGATAATGATATTATATATGATTATGTAAATTGTCCAAATATAAAAATAAATGATGTATGCAATTTTCGTAAATGTGATATTAAATGTGAATATTATAAATGTCAAAATAATATGATAAATGTTAGTATTATGAATGATAATATTTATTTGCCAACACTTACAATGGCAAGTGTATCAGCAAGTGTAATAAATGCATTAGATATTTGCATTTATTTACTTATTATATTAGTCCTATACTAATCTTTTATAGATTTTATTTGTATTAACACTTTGTATAATTGTAAATTCATCAAAATTTTCTTCCAATGACATATCATTTTCTATATCAATATTATTAATATTAATAGATTTTACAATTTCTATTGATATATCTTGTTCTGTTAATATTGGGACATAAAATATATCATTTATATCCGTATATTCCATATTATCTAATAGATTGTTTGTGCATTCAAATAATTTTATATTTGAATTGTGCATTTGATTTATATTATGTATAGTTTCATTCCATAACATAATATCTCGTATATCATCATTAATTATATTGTGGATGTATATGTTTTTATTATGTAATTGAGATAATTGAGATTGAACAACATTATTTTCATATTCTAATCGTGTTATATATTTGTCATCAACTAAATAATATTGTTCAATTTCGTATTTACACGCATTGTATATTGCAGAACGTATTGAATACCAATGATTTATTATATCAATATCATCAGTATAATCGATGATCATTGGACGAACATCGCCAATACCTAATATAGTTCTACTTATACGCCCGGCAGATTGCATTATGTCTTTTTTAGGGGAAGCAAATATAAGCGTATTTAGATGTTTTATATCAAGACCAGTACTGGCAATATCATAAGTCGCAAAAATTATATCGCCTGTATCTTCGGCAATAAGTCGTTGTGATTGTGGCGTTGAACCAATATACAAACATGAATGGATTTCTGTATCATCGATAAGTTTTTTTTGAATATCTTGCTTAATATACTTATCAACGCCAGATTTTAATATTTTTAGTTGTGTAATTCTACTACTTAATATTAATATTTTTCTTTTTGGTTCAGTTCGTCTTATATGTGTAATCGTATCGATAATATTTTTATTTCTTGATGGAATATTACATAAATTTGTAATCATTTCTCCTGTATCTGGTCTCATTTGTCCTTTATACCATCGAAATTTAGTTGTAAATAATTTATTTGTTGATTTATGTTTTATTACTTTTATTATCATATTTTTATTTATTTTTTTTTTCTCCCTATAAATTGTCCCGCCTAAAAACCAATACATTACCTTTATAGTTTTGTCATATCTATATGGGGTTGCTGTCAAAGCAAGAGTATATTTAGTTCCGGTTTTTAATAATGCATTAGAATAATATTTACATCCTACAACGTGTGCTTCATCGTAAATTACAAAACCAAAATGTTTGAATTCATCTAAATATTTTCTTTTAGAAATTGTCTGTATCATACCAACAACAATATCTTTACCATCAATATTACATTTATTTGATTGTATTATACCTATTCGTGATGCATCTATATCTAAGAATTCAAACATACTTTTTATCCATTGTTTTAATAAAACAGTTTTATGAACAATAATCAATGTTTTATATCCTAATTTTACAGCAATATATAAAGCACAAACAGTTTTACCGAAACCACACGGGACGGATAAAAGTCCGCCCCCGTGTTTTTTTATATATTTTATACTTCTATTACAAATATCCAATTGTTTTTCTCTTAATGTTTGTGTAAATAATATGTCAATTTCTTCTGGATTAAATATTTCTTGTTGTGGTTTTCCAAAATAAGTAAGTCCATAATAACGAGGAACAATAATTTCTAATCTATTAGAAGAATATTTATAAATTTTAAATTTAATATCATTAATTTCTTCTTTTGTTGCCTCTAATCTATGGGGTATTATTGTTAAATCGTTCTCAATTTTAATTATTTGATTTTTATCGAGTTGTAATATATTTATGTTATAACCTTCATTACTTATAGACGTCATATTTCGTATTATAGTTATATATGACTATATAATATAAATATCAACTTTTATTAATAATATAGTATTTTTTAAATAATTTGCCAATATATAATATAATATGACGGAATTAGTTAAAATGCCAGAACCATATAACAGCTTACTTCAGGTCAAACAAAATCTTGTATATGTGGTTGTCGCATTTGTTGTATATTATGCGTGGGTGACATCCGATAAGGCATCCGTATCATGGGTACGTAATAAATGGGTGCAGCTCGTATTATTTTTAGTATGTGCCGTATTAAGTGAGAAAAATAGTGCGGTAGGTCTTCTTGCTGCAGTGGCAGTTATTGTAACTCTATTGCGCGCAGGTAATGTATCCGAACCATTTTGTTCCGGTTCTGAATGTGAAACACACGATGGCACAAATGGAGAATTACAAGAAGGCGCACATCCAGAACTTCAAGTTGCATCACACGAAGTTCCAGTTTCAGAAACTCAAAATGATGACCAATATGTAGGTGGTTATGAAGAACAGCCATATGTTGAAGAAAAACAACAATATGAAACGCCTTACAGTGCTGCGCCAGATGTTCAAGATGAATTACACGCAAATGTTGCCGTCGAAGAATCGAAACAACCTGTAGAAAGTGTTGCTCAAGTAAGAGAAATTGTAAAGTCTGTTACTGAACAGGCCGAATTAGAAACGGGAGTTAAACTATCCGAACAGAAAAAAGATAGTATCTTAAAAGAAGTAACCAACGAAGTTGTTGATATGGGTAAATCTGATTATGTGTTTAGTTGCGATGTAGTGCATTTATGCCGTAAAGTATACAAAGAACACGCGTAAAAAATATAAAAATTATTATTGATAAAAATATACTAGAAGAAAATAATACATATATTATTTTCTTTATTTACTATTGTACATATTGTTATAATAAATTTATAAATATATAATAATTATTTTATTGCTATGTATATATTATAGATGGCGATAAATAAATATGATAATTTAGATTTTTTATTAAATATTTATCACGATTACGTGTACGACACCACGCATGAAAATACATACATATTCAAACATATTAATCCAAAATTAATTAAATTAATTGATTTACAGAAACCAGCAAATTTTAATTATGATGCTATATTAGATGCAACTTTCAAATATATTGGATATTATAATAATCAAATACATTTCAAACGAAAAACAAATAAAGGCCGGCAATGTCATATCTCTTTTGGGTGTTATGACGAATTAACAAGTAAAAATATGAACAAAGGGGTATTATATAACATTGGTATGATGTATATCATATCTGAAATTGTTATAAAAGATAATTTTAAACATTCCATACTTCCTATAATGTTATTCAATGTTGATGATGCAAAAGTAAATAATGTTATTCCAAATTTTACAGATTTATTACTTGAACATAAAATTAAATGCAAAGAAAAATCTTTTACATATTGTTTGATTACTGAACATTTCTATAGTTCAATGTATTTACGTGATTATCTAAAATTACATTCTAATATGAATGAACAACTATGGGCAAATTTATTTTTTCAAGTATTATATTCCATATATAAATTATCGGAAAAATTAACTAATTTTCAACATAATCATTTGGATTTGGACTCAATCAGAGTGTATATAAAAAATGTGACTGATGATAAAACAACATATAAGATTAGTGACACACAATTTAATATACCAAATTGCGGATTCGAAATTAAAATATGTGATTATACATATGCAACAACAGATGACTATATACAAAATGTTAATGCACCAAAAAAACCATATAATGAATTTTATGATATACATTATTTTTTTATGTATCTGCGATTATGGATACAAGAAAATAATATAACAGTTCCACAAAATATACAAAATTTTATCAACAATTGTACGGATAGTACATATAATGATACACTTACAACAAATACATATAAAGGGTTCGACAATCAACAAACAGATAGTATAAATATAAATTATATAAGTTCGTCTATTATTTTAAAAAAAAACACATTATTTAATGCTTTTAAACAAATAGGCGAAATGAGCGCGACACCTTATAAAAAAACAAGTCTCTTATTTCCAACAAGAAATGAAACGTCAATTACCGATACAGACAATGTTAGATTATTAGGCCAAATAAAAAATTCTGATAAAATAAAAACAAAACTATATAATATAATGAACGGAAAAACCGAAAAAACATACGAATTAGATAAAATATTTAAAAAAATACATAACACTGTGAATAGTAATAATGCGAATGTCAGAGAAGCACACGAAGCAAAAGGAACGGGGCATTCCAGTGATGTATTTGAAAAAATAACATCTGTATCTGTCTCAAGTGCAACCCCGCGTATTACACATAAAGCAAAACAAACGAACGAAGATAAAATTTCTGCTACTTCTATAACAGAAGATACAACAATGTCATATAAAAAAGTTTCAGATAAAAAAGTTTCAGATAAAGCCAATATGTCAGTAACGTCTGTAACGGAAATTCCTGAAAAATCAACAAATAATAAACCCAAGCAATTATCAGACAGTTCCAGTTTGTCTATCACATCCGAAACAGAAATGGCTACGAAACCCAAAAAGGAGAAATCTAAACATGCATTAGACAGCTCGGATTCGTCCGTATCTCAAGATGAAATGGCAGCAAAATCCAAAAAGAAGAAAACTAAACATACATTTGATAGTTCTGATAGTTCCGATGGGTTGGGAACATCGATTACAAGTGAAGCTGCAACCAAAAAGAAAACTAAGAAAACTAAAAAGAAAGTAAATAAAAAAGCATCAGATGGTTCGGATAGTTCTGTTTCTGTAACTTCAATCACAAATGAAACTGCAACCAAAAAGAAAACCAAAAAGAAACCCAAAAAGAAAGTAAATAAAAAAGCGTCAGACAGTTCGGATAGTTCAGATATTTCTATTTCTGTAACATCAATAACAGACGAAACAGCATCAAGAAAAAAAACCAAGAAAAATAATCAACCAAAAGATAAATTACAAGAATACATAGAAAATCTTCCTGATACATATCGTGGAGAGATACCACCTGGCGTAATAAACGGAACGCCTAATTATGATACATTTCAACAGCAGCCAAATCAATTTGCAAAATATTTAAATATGACTAGACCTCAAATGGGACAATCTATGATGTCTCCCCCAGTCGATTATAATGCAATGCAACAATTGCAACGAATGCAACAAATGCAACAAATGCAGCAAATGCCACAAATGCCACAAATGCCACAAATGGAATATGGACAACAAGCAGGCCCGGCAACACAACCAGAACACGGCATGCCGCAAATGCCCCAAATGCAAATGCCACAGATGCAAATGCCACAAATGCAAATGCCACAAATGCAAATGCCACAAATGCAAATGCCACAGATGCAAATGCCACAAATGCAAATGCCACAAATGCAGGCCGAATATGGTGCGCCTCAAAATTATATGCAACCACAAATGGGCGGAAAAATCAAGAAATATAAATTAGTTGATGCACACACACACAAGACATCAAAAAGCAAAGATTTTTTTTTTTGAATAAGACAATTGGAAAACAGGAAGGTGGGTGGGGGAAATATGACGATAAAGACAAACAATGGGGTAATAAATACGAAGATAAAAAACCATCTTGGCGCGAAGACAAATATGCAATTCCCGAATATAATGACCCAACTAATAATCCAATGACTACAAATGTACAAAAATCACTATATGCTGCAGATAATATGAGAAAGAAAGAAAAGCCGCCAATGGTCGATTTTTCATTTAAATATGCGCCACCGCCTAAACCACAATGGGGAAATTCGACAAATCAACAAATGCCAAATCCTTCTGTGTTTAATCCTACATATTCATTTAATCCATTTGATCCTCTAATATATGCCCAATATATGCAACAAGTAAATTATGCAAATCAAAGACCAATATACAATGAATATACAATAAATATCAAAGGCGTAAGTGGATCACATTTAAGAACACAAAGATTATTTCAAGATATATTACCAGTAAAAAATGTTGCGAATTCATTTCGAAGTATAGAAGAAAGAACAACAATGTATGAAGCTATTAGAGCAAATTTATTTGATAAAGGTGACGGAAATGATGTATCTATTGAAGATAATACATATAACTTATTATCATATTTGAAATTGATGGATATGAACCCATATAATGCAGCTCGATATACTAACAATCCATATATGGGATTGCCGTTTGGTTTATTATTATTTAGATCTTGCTACCCGATTAAACACGATACATTTAATCATTCGTCAATGTGTGCTTATAATTCAACCGGCATAAATGTTAGGATTTATAGATTAACAGATGGAGCATACTATGTTAATAAACACAATATGGCAGTTGCATCAGATTATGATGAATGGAGAGATATATTTTTTTATAACTACATTAAAGAATATATAATAAAACAAAAAATGTGTCCCCATTTTCCATTTATGTATGGGTACCACATAACATTGAATTCAAATATTAATTTTGATGAATTAAAACGTAATCAACAGATAAGTATTGCAACAAATACAAAAAATCAACCACAGCAATTATTACCACATCCACAACCAAGACAAAATGTATTACCCCCACCACATACACTACCAGCAGCAGCACAACAACCACTGCCACAAAGACCGCATATAGTGCATCCAAGTGTACAGCAGCAAAATGCACTTATGAATGCACAACCTGTAATACCTACTTTCAATCCTCCACAACAAAATATTGCACAATCTGGAACACTTTCTTTACAAAAATACACCGGAAAATCAATTGTATGTTTAACAGAAGCGTCTAATTATTCTATACTCGGTTGGGCAAAGAAAGAATATAAGAAAACTGGAAATATTAATACGATGATTAATACTGGATATCACACAAAGGCAGTTTGGTTTTCAATATATTTTCAATTATTAGCTGCATTATATGTTATGCAATTGAAAGGACTTATCATAAATGATTTTAAAATTGATAGAAATGTATTTATAAAAGATATTAGCACAGGAGGACAAAACACACAATTTTGGAAATATAAAATAAATGGTATTGAATATTTTATTCCCAATTTTGGTTATTTATTAATTATTGATACAAATTATAAAGATTTTGACAAGAGATATTCGGATAATGTTCCCAATAATGATACGCATAAATTAGATGGAAAATTTATAGACACGTTCAGTATGACACAAAATACTATAAATGAAACTGTATTTAAAATGTTTGTTGAAGCAATTAACCCTAATAATTATGGTAATGATTTTATAAATGCAAATGGAATTAAACCCCCGGAAGAAGTGATTACTTTACTTACAACAATGAAGAATGAAGCAGATGCAAAATTAACATTAGACATATCAGCATATATTAGAAAATATATGACAATGTTTATTCATAATCGTGCTGGTACTGTATTAACAGATTTAGAAAAAACTAATATTAAACGAGGTGCAGTAAAAGACTTTAGATCCGGCCAACTTGTTGTTCATTTGGATAATGATAATGAGGAAAAATGTGTAATTCATATTAAATTTATTAATGCAAACACTTCACGAATTATAACAAAAGACAAAATAGATCCAAATACAGCAAACTTTATAGAAAAAGATGTACATATATCATCATTAAATGATTATTCTGTTATTCATCCCATAAGACAAAAAAATAAATATGATGCAAATTTTAATGATGATATGTTATTAGAGACATATACGATAGAATAGAATATGAATAATTCGAATATGAAATATATTATAATATATATTATTATAATATATGAGTTATGCTCAGATTTCGCAAACCTATGGCAATCACACTCAAGAACCATCAAACCCATATGATGTCAAGGAAGAATATTATATGCATATTGCATTACGTGAATATAATAAAAAACCTTCAAAAGTTGCATTCGAATATTTTTCAGTTTCAAATATAAAACGTATTCAACATATGATTAAAAAAGCTGTATATTTAAAAACAAATAAAAAATTTAAATTACAAGAAGACCAACACGTATTGGATTTAATACAGGCAATGAAACATATATATGTTGACTATGGAATATTTGTATCAAACTCTATTGTTAGACAAGTAAAAAAATTAAATCAATTAACAATTAAATCTATTGTTCCTGATATGATCGATAATATAAAACAATATTATGGATATTTGAAGGATATTAATTCGCCTATTAGTCCAATCAATCAACCATTGAACGTAAATAGGGGAGGTAGATTACAATTACAGGGGCCGGCACATATATATGATTTATAATTTATTCAGTATATACATAAATTGTTCCTTGTTCTAATTTGGTTTGAATGGGGTTCATGGGATGCCCAGGCTGAACATCTATTTCAACGGGATCATAGGTAGCGGGTAATTGTGTTGTTTGGTCGATCCATGAAGTTGCACATCGATATGGTTCATAAAACAGAGTTTTATTATATGTTATGGGTGGTCGTTGTGTTTGAAACAACGAGGCATTATCATCATAATTAATAAAGACCCCACAAGTTGACGACATAGACATATCTTGATTTTGATTGCCCGCTTTTGTAGGGTCATTAACAGTAACAACTGATCTCAGATTGAATTGTTTGTTGTTAATTGGCATTGTTGCGGGGGAATGCACAGCGGTTTTGTTAATGGAACCGGAATTAAGATTAAATGGAAGAGGCGAGTTCATAAAAGTTAAAATCATTGGGTTGTTGTATCTCGGTCCAATGTTAATGGTAGGGGTTCTGCGGTTTACATAAAAGAATGCGACTTTATTCGAGAATACCACGTCTTTATGCTTGGGGACAATCTGTCTATGTTCAATCATTGTGTCTGTCTGGGAAAGAGCATGGGACAATGTAATGGGCGGGTTTACCTGTGTATTTGCTCCAACAATATTTGAGGGCAGACGTAAGTTAATAATGGGGACATTCATGAACACTGTCTTTGATAAATCGAATAAAGGTGCAGCAGTTAGAGAATTCACGACACTTCTTAATTGAATAAATGTGGGTCTGCAAGAATAAATAGCTAATAGCTTACGTAGAATGGTTCCTTCATCCTGAACATGGTATAAATCAGGCGAGTCGAAAAATGTCCATTCATAAGTATTGATAATGCGTAAAAATCCAGAAATACCGCTATCTTTTCCATATTCAGTGCCATAATATCTTCCTTGGCGGAGATTTAGAACACATTGATATAATTCAGTCTGTGCGCGATATCGTTTAATAAGATTATCAAGAGGAGTGCTATTCATAAATTGGTCCCCTGCATTTGGGTCATATGCAATATCATTTGCAAGGTCAAAATCACAAGTTAATTCATGTAGAGTTGTTCCGCTATTGACAAATTGTGCTCCGTCCTTAAGATATGCCCCTGATCTCGATAGAACAATACGAGCAATATTTGTGACTAACATCCTGTCTTCAATATAGTTAATTTTTGGTAAGAATAATGCAGCAATAATAGGGTGAATAGCAATATTTACATTATGTCGTTTCTTATCATATGAACCACTAATTGCTGCATATGCGCAATCAAAATACATATTTATTGAATGTTTTACATCATTGTGAATATGTTTTGTAGCATCATACAACATACTTAGCTCATTAAGTTTTGAATGCTCAGCAGGTTCAATGGATACATTTGGTGTCAATGTACGATCATTGCCAAGAAAACGAGCCATTGTTGTTGATTTTTTCTCTGGCATATAACTGCCAAAACGGTCACCTTCTTTAATATAACGTAAAAATAGATGACGCTGAGCATCAGATAAACCAACTTTATTTGCGTGTTTAATTCCCTTTGTAATGAGTTTTGGAATTTCTAAATCACCATATGTGCGTTGAATTTTACCAAGAAATTTCTTTACGGTTTTCTTTACAGCAGCACGTGTATCAATGATTTTATCAATAAGTTCATCGACTTCGCTTTTTTTCATACCGTGTGCTTCAAAGATAGAACGCGCTTGTTCTGGTGTATATCCATGTTTAATGATATTTTCGAAGTCTTCGTTTTGTGGTGTAGTATCCGTTGTAAGTGGTCGTCCTCCTTGCATTATATATTATATATGTATAAAAAAAATTCTATATTATTTTGATTTTTTTATTATAATCATTTGTTTTATTGTATCAAATGATATGTATTTCAATTTATTGTCAAGTATTTTCGGTATATCCATACGGGTCCCATTAATTTTATCCATTTTAAATATATGTGTTAAATATGTATATGGTATATTATATGAATTTAATATTTGTTTGCATTTTTCCATTTGGTTGTCATCCAATAATTTCTTGATTAATTTTACAATGGTTATATATCCATCTATACTCATATTTGAAAAAAATTCATTTGCAAGATCCATATTTTTTTTCTTGTTTATACATTTTGTAGATGTTCTATTTGGATCTTTTGGATATTGTGTCGTAAATTTTGGCTTATAATACGGATTGACAGAATCGTGTATTAATTGTTTTGTATTGATATTATTATTAATTTTATATGATGGATATGTACAAGAATAAAAGCAATATGTATCTTGTAATGCCCATATTTGTTCAGAATATATAAAATTATCAATTACATCGCCTTTTGATAATGATAATGTAATATCATATGATAATTCTAATTTTTCTGTTAATGTTTTTACATACGAATTTGTTGTGAAATGATTTTGATGAACCATTAATGGTATATTTATTTTATCTGAATTATATATTTTCAATGTTTCATTAATATCACTATATCGAGAGAATAAATGTATTGTATTATCAAAAATTGAAATATCAGTGTTTTTTTCTGTAGAATATAATATATAATTGTCGATATTTGTTTTTGTTATTGTTTTCATACCAAATGTTCGTAACAATTCACCTAAAATAATTATTAATCGTCTATAGTCTTCTTGACTATGCTTTATAATAGCTTCAACAACATCCACATTTTCAAGTTTCATTTTCTCATTTATACATATATTTTCTAACACTTTACACATTTCATTTATTGTTGGTTTATACAATATTATATTTAAACACTCTTTCTTCAATAAAATATTAAATTTTTTATGTTTATTACTTCCAATAAATATAATAGGACAGTGTCGATTTATTGTATTATTCTTGATTATTTCAGATATTCCGTTTTTTTCATTGGTCGATGTTATTGTTTCTATTTCGTCAATCACATATACATATGGTTTATTGTTATAAATTGTATTTTGTGTTAATATGTCAGAAATATCTTCTATCAATGCATTTGTAAAACTTATAGTTCGAACTTGGTAGCCTGCATGTTTTAAACATACATTCACTAATGTTGTTTTACCAACACCATGGTCCCCAGTTATATATGCACACGAACTATATTCTTTTACTTTATTTTTCTTGATTTTTGCTCGTGTATTAAAATTTTTTAACCAAGTTAATAATTCTGTTATTTGCTTCTTACAACCAATTATATTATCTATTGTTTGTGGTGCATACTTATCGCAAATATTTGTCATTCTAAATATATACATATATGTTAATATAATTAAATTCATTTTTTTCATATATTGAAGATTGATTTATGCAATTTATTATTTATTTCATTATTAGAATATGTTATTTCTTTTTTATCTGTTCCGGTTATTAATTTACTCCACGATACATCATAATTATTTGAATTATCACTATTACTATCACTATTACTGCCACTATCACTATCACTGTCGCTATTAATTTTCATAACTTTAAAATTTGTTTTTGTTTTGATTTTCAAATTATCAATAATTTGTGCGCAATATGGCTTCAATCCTCTATTTGTTAAATGAATGTTATTGCATTTAAAGCATGTTCCCTTATTCAAATCAGTATGACAAATAACATATTTCTTTTTACACGCCCCGTGCTTGCAATTATACCCCCCTGTACACTTACCAACAATGCATAATTCACATACTGTTGTTAATGATACAAGAGTATTATATAATTGTGTGTCTTTTATTAAATTAACATTTGATAAGTCGAGTGTTCCCTTTATTATGTCATATGCATCATTTCTTATATTGTCTATTTTTTGTTCATCCAGACTATGTGCAAAAAGACATTTTTGTGTATATAAACATTTTCCATTCATTGTTATATTTTTACATAAAATTTTCTTATGATTATAATCATTGAGTTTCATTTTACTATTATATATAAAGTAATTATTTACTTAATATATAATAAATGATATTTACCGAAAATGAACCATATATATTGCTCAACAATTCATTAAAAAGTAATATCACAAACTATAAAATACAGTCTGAATATGTAAAAATAAATAATCAAATAAAATTTATTGGTAATGTATATGACAACAATGAAACATTTAAATTAAAAATGGATTATATTATACTTGGTTCATATGATACAAGTAATAATATGTGGATATGGGCAACAAAATCACATATTTTAAATAATACAATTATCAATGAAATTAAACAAATTCGAGAGTATTGTTTGTTAGAAAGTAAAGAAGATTTTTCCATTATGCCATACATAACATTTTATAGTAATATATTATCAATAGCAATGAATGTATATAAACAACAATCA
>Ga0247722_10001021_pt1 | contig 15952 bp, 15 predicted proteins | sample MSEWelMarce3H_FC_FD_189094 | JGI IMG/M metagenome (GOLD analysis project Ga0247722, IMG submission 189094) | Subsurface sediment microbial communities from gas well in West Virginia, United States - MSEEL Well Study Marcellus 3H_FC | ecosystem: Environmental > Terrestrial > Deep subsurface >... | reverse complement strand
CAGTTAGATTGTTAATATCGTACAAATTGTAAGTTTCGTTTTAAAAAAATTACTTTTAATCAAATGTAAATATAAAAAAAACGCTCAATTTCTTGAGCGTTTTTTTTATTTATCGATGGAGCCTAAAACCCGTTTCATAAAATCATTGAGGGCGGTTTTTTTATCCGCACCATTTTTAATGAGTTGGTTTACTTCGAGTGCGCCATACATGTTTGAAATGAGTTCGCCTATTACGTCCAGTTCCTCATCTTTTAGAGAAGAAACTTCGCAAAGGTTTTCCAAAACCTCAATGGCTTCTACTACATAATCTTGATCGTTATCTTCAATAAATTGAGTCAACTGTTTTATAACGGGTAATTTCATATTTTTTGATTTTAGAAAATTGGATTTTCAGACCTCCGGATATCAAGTATCCGAAAATCCTGACATCACTATAGTACTTCGTTTACCAATTCGGTTAATACTTCGGCTTTATTGGTTTGTGTTTGATTGACTAATACGCCATTTTTAAAAGTAGCAAACGTAGGCAAATTGTCTACTTTGGCTAATTTTCTAGATTCAGGAAATTTCTCTGCATCTACAATTAAAAACGGAATACTTTCATTTTGCGAAGCCAATAGTTTGAATTTGGGTTTCATGATTCGGCAATTACCACACCACGATGCCGCATATTGTACCACCACAACATCATTTGTTGCAATGACTTCGGCTAAATTATCTTGTTCGATTTCTGAAAACATAATTTTTTAATTTTTAATTAGACAATATGTCAATATGCCAATTATTGTCTAATTGACACATTGATAATTGGCATATTATTTTAGTGAGAAGCTAAATAAGCTGCAGTAGAATTTCTATCGGCGCTCATAGCGTCTTTTCCTTCTTCCCAGTTTGCTGGACAAACTTCACCTTTAGTTTGTACGTGAGTATAGGCATCAATTAAACGTAAATATTCGTTTACATTTCGACCTAACGGCATATCGTTTACACTTTCGTGGAAAATTTTTCCATCTTCGTCAATTAAATAAGTAGCTCTAAAGGTTACATTTGAACCGTCTAAAATTTCATCATTTAATGCTTCGTTATAAACCCATTCTGCATCTAAAATATCTAAAGCTGCTGATAAGTTTCTAGTTGTATCTGCTAATAATGGATAAGTAACACCTTCAATTCCACCGTTGTCTTTTGCTGTGTTTAACCAAGCAAAGTGTACTTCGTTTGTATCACATGAAGCACCGATAACAGTTGTATTTCTTTTTTCAAATTCAGCTAAAGCAGCTTGAAAAGCGTGTAATTCTGTTGGACAAACAAAAGTGAAATCTTTTGGATACCAAAATAACAACACTTTTTTCTTATTGTTAGTTGCTTCTTCTAATACATTGATTCTTAAATTATCTCCCATGTGAGATATTGCGTCAACAGTAATGTTTGGGAATTTTTTTCCTACTAATGCCATAATTGTTTTTATTTAATGATTATAATTTTCTACTGCAAATTTACGAATAAATAAACCACAACTATAGTTAAGTCATGGTTAATTTTTATTTGAATATAGATTTTGTTTATATTAGAGGAATGCTAATTTTTGTTTGTACTTATTAATAAAATCCTATATTTGTTTTTCATAAATTTTTCACACTAATACCCAATTAAATATGAATTTTTCAAATTTATTCAGAAGAAAAACAGTTGAAGATATTTTAAAACAAGTAGCTAAAAATGAAGCCGACGGACATCATTCGCTTGGAAAACATTTGACAGCTAGAGATTTAACTGCTTTTGGTATTGCGGCAATTATTGGTGCTGGAATTTTTAGTACGATTGGAAAAGCGAGTGCCGATGGTGGTCCTGCGGTGATTTTCTTATTCATCTTTACTGCCATTGCGTGTAGTTTTGCTGCGTTTGCGTATGCCGAATTTGCTTCTATGGTGCCGGTTTCAGGAAGTGCGTATACGTATTCTTATGTAGCTTTTGGTGAAATCATTGCTTGGATTATTGGTTGGGCTTTAATTATGGAATATGCCATTGGTAATATAACCGTTGCTATTTCTTGGAGTGATTACTTTACGGGCTTACTCGAAAGTGGTGGCTTGCATTTGCCCCAATGGATTCAAATGGATTATTTAACAGCATCTAAAGGTTTTGAAGAAGCTACGGCTTTAATGAATGGCGGCAAATCGTTTGAAAATTTATCTGAATCGTTACAATCAGCATACACGGCTTGGACAACTTGTCCTACAATTGGTGGTTTTCATTTGGTTGCCGATTTACCGGCGCTATTGATTATCGTCATCATTACCTGGTTGGTATATCGCGGCATGAAAGAATCAAGAAACGCTAGTAACTTGATGGTAGTCGTAAAATTATGTATCATATTATTAGTAATAGCGGTGGGAGTGTTTTATGTAGATACGGCCAATTGGGATCCGTTTGCACCTAATGGAGTAGGAGGAATATTAAAAGGAGTGTCGGCTGTTTTCTTTGCGTATATAGGTTTTGATGCCATCTCTACCACGGCCGAAGAATGTAAAGATCCACAGCGCGATTTACCAAAAGGAATGATGTGGGCCATTATTATTTGTACGATTCTATATGTGGTTATAGCTTTAGTTCTTACAGGTATGGTCAATTATGCTGATTTAAATGTAGGCGATCCATTAGCTTTTGTATTTGAAAAACTCGATTTAAAATGGATGTCGGGAATCATTGCAGTAAGTGCTGTTGTTGCTATGGCAAGTGTATTATTGGTGTTTCAAATGGGACAACCACGTATTTGGATGAGCATGAGTCGTGATGGTTTATTGCCTAAACGTTTTTCAAAAGTACATCCAAAATACAAAACGCCTTCGTATGCAACTATTGTAACTGGTTTTGTAGTGGCAGTTCCGGCTTTGTTTTTAAATTTAACTATGGTTACCGATTTATGTAGTATTGGAACCTTATTTGCCTTTGTATTAGTATGTGCAGGAGTTTTGGTATTGCAAAATAGAACCGATATACCTCGAGGAAAATTTAAAACGCCTTATCTAAATTCAAAATATGTTTTTCCAGTGCTTTTAGTAATTGGAGTTTCGATTGCTTTATCAGTAAATAAGTCAGCTACAATGGATTTTATTACCAATGAAAAACAAATTAATGAAGCCAGCACGATAGTAACTTCACTTGAAGAATCACAAACAAAAGCAGTTTTAGCTTACTTGCAAGAGAAAGGTTTTGTAAAAGATACTAACGCCGATTTAGAAGAAGTGTTGAGTTCAATATCGGAAGATGAAGCAAGGTATAAAAATGTTGTCGATGCAATGCCAATCGATGATAGTTTAAAATATGAAAGTGGTTTTGCCCTTTTCAAACACAAAATTCCTATGTGGATTTTCTTAATTTCATTATTGTTTTTTGCCGTATGGTCTTGGCGACAAAATTTATCTTTAATTCCATTGCTTGGTTTGGTAAGTTGTTTATACATGATGGCCGAATTGAGTGTGTGGAATTGGATTTACTTCACCATTTGGTTACTCATCGGATTAATTATCTATTTTAGTTTTAGCCGAAAAAACAGTAAGCTGAATTTGGAAAATAAATAAAAAATAAGCCCTCAAATTAGTATTGAGGGCTTATTTTATTGGATATGTTTTAAACTATGTTTAATTCTTTCATGCATTCGCGCATCATTTGATAGGTGCGTTCAATATCATTATCAAGTCCTATTGAAAAACGAATCAAACCATCGGTTAAACCCATTTCTGCCTGTTCTTCTAAAGGAATTTCAGAAGAAGTAGAAGTTCCGGGTGCGCTAAATAAGGTTTTGTAAAATCCTAAACTAACCGCTAAATATCCTAAATTACGTTCTTGCATCAATTCCATCAAGGCATTTGCTTTATCTAAAGTGCCAACATCAATAGTCATCATGCCCCCAAAACCATATTCTGGGTTAATCATCGATTTATAAATGATATGACTTGGGTGACTCGCTAATCCTGGATACACCGTTTTAATGCCATCTGCTTCAAATTTGTTAGCCAAATACATTGCGTTATAGCTGTGTTGTTTCATTCTAATGTGCAATGTTCTCATGTTTTTCATTACCGAAGCCGAACGTAAACTGTCCATCGTTGGACCTAATAACATACTGGCACCATCATTTACATTTTTTAAACTGTTGATGAATTCTTGTGACGCACAAACCACACCTCCTACAGTATCACTACTTCCGTTGATGTATTTAGTTAACGAATGAATCACAATATCAGCCCCTAATTTTGCAGGCGCTACAGATAAAGGCGAAAAGGTATTGTCAACCACTAATTTTAAATGATGTTTTTTAGCAATCTTTGCCAAAGAAGCAATATCAGCAACTTCTAACAACGGATTACTTACGGTTTCACAATATAATACTTTTGTATTGGGTGTAATTGCAGCTTCTACAAGGTCTAATTTTGTAATGTCAACAAATGTAGTTTTGATGCCCATTCTTGGTACAAAATTCTTTAAAAAAGCATACGTTCCGCCATAAATGGTGCGACTTGAAACAACATGATCACCATTGCCGCATAATTGTAGTAAAGTAGGCGTAATGGCGCCCATTCCAGAGGCAGCTACATTTGCTGATTCGGTGCCTTCCATTGCAGCTAATGCCTTGTCTAAGTATAAATTACTTGGCGATGAATGTCTGGAATAAAGATAACAGCCCTCTGCATTTCCTTCAAATGTATCAAACATCGTTTTGGCTGAAAGAAAAGTGTAAGTTGAACTATCTGATATAGAGGGATTTACTCCTCCAAATTCACCAAAATATTGTAAATCTTGAATTCGGTCGGCGGGATTGAATTTTTCCATAACTTTGTAGTTTAGATTTTGAATAGATTTCAAATTTCTGAAAACATAATTAAATTTTCAATAGATTTGATTAAAATTAGTTTTTTATTCATTAAATATTAATTTTTGCAGTTTATAACACTATAATATCCCAATATTTAAACCAAAAACAATATTTTTAACCTTAAAATTTTCCCTATGGATGCAATTGACAAAAAACTATTAGGATTACTTCAAGAAGACACCAAAAAAAACAACGAAAGAATTATCTATGATTTTAAATCTTTCGGTAACAGCGGTTTATGAACGAATAAAAAAATTGGAACGCGAAGGTGTTATCCGAAATTACGTAGCACTTTTAAACAGGAATAAAATCGAAAAGGCTTTTGTGGTTTTTTGCCATTTAAAATTAATTCAGCATACAAAAGATGTAATACATACTTTTGAGAATGAAGTAATTCGATTAGATGAAGTTACAGAATGTTTTCATGTGAGTGGCGATTATGATTATATTTTAAAGGTAAGTGTAAAAGACATGGATGCGTATCGCGAATTTATGGTAACTAAACTTACAGGTTTACAGCACATAGGTAGTACTCATAGTTCATTTATGATTGGTGAAGTAAAAAATTCAACGGCGTTTGTTTTATAAAAACTATAATAATTTACCAATTTATCTATAACTATTTAATTCAAAAAGCGTTACTTTTGTATTCGAATTTAAGTTAAACAACAAACTTTATATAATATCATGAGTCAATTTGATGTAACCATTATAGGTTCTGGACCTGGAGGATATGTTTCAGCAATTCGCTGTGCCCAATTAGGATTTAAAACTGCAATCATTGAAAAATATGCAACGCTTGGCGGAACGTGTTTAAACGTGGGATGTATTCCTTCAAAAGCATTGTTAGCTTCTTCGCATCATTATGAAGAATTACAACACTTTGCTGATCACGGAATTGAAGTTTCGGGAGAAGTAAAAGTGAATTTAGAGAAAATGATTGCTCGTAAACAAGCAGTTGTAGATCAAACTTCGGGTGGGGTTAAATTCTTAATGGATAAAAACAACATCACGGTTTTTAACGGAGTAGGTTCGTTTGAAAGTGCTACTTCTGTAAAAGTTACAAAAGCAGATGGTTCTTCGGAAATCATCGAATCAAAAAATATCATTATTGCTACAGGTTCTAAACCATCTAGCTTACCATTTATCAAATTAGATAAAGACAGAATCATCACTTCTACTGAAGCGTTAAAACTGAAAGTAGTGCCTAAACACTTAGTAATTATTGGTGGTGGTGTTATCGGAATCGAATTAGGTCAGGTATATTTACGTTTAGGAGCACAAGTTTCTGTAGTTGAATTTATGGATCGAATCATTCCAGGAATGGATGCGTCGCTATCTAAAGAATTGACTAAAGTTTTGAAAAAACAAGGCATGAAATTCTACACGTCTCACAAAGTTCAATCGGTAGATAGAGCAGGGGATGTTGTTACCGTAAAAGCAGAAAATGCAAAAGGTGAAATCATTACGTTAGAAGGAGATTATTCATTAGTTTCTGTGGGTCGTCGTCCTTATACCGATGGTTTAAACGCAGAAAAAGCAGGTGTAAAAGTTACCGATAGAGGTCAAATCGAAGTCAACAATCTTTTACAAACTTCGGCTTCAAATGTTTATGCTATTGGTGATGTCGTTCGTGGAGCGATGTTAGCACACAAAGCGGAAGAAGAAGGTGTTATGGTGGCTGAAATCATCGCAGGACAAAAACCACACATCGATTATAATTTAATTCCTGGAGTAGTTTACACTTGGCCAGAAGTGGCTGCTGTAGGTAAAACAGAAGAGCAATTGAAAGCCGAAGGTATCGAATTTAAATCGGGTAGTTTTCCATTCAAAGCCTTAGGAAGAGCAAGAGCAGGTGGCGACACCGATGGATTTGTAAAAATCTTAGCCGATGCCAAAACAGACGAAGTATTAGGAGTTCATATGATTGGTGCTAGATGTGCTGATTTAATTGCCGAAGCGGTTACCGCAATGGAATTTAGAGCCAGTGCAGAAGATATTTCAAGAATGTCTCACGCACACCCAACGTTTGCCGAAGCCATCAAAGAAGCTGCTTTAGCGGCCACTGAAAATAGAGCATTACACGTGTAAATCAAATAGTGTCATCCTGAGCTTGTCGAAGGATAAAAATCCCAAATTCTAGTAGAGTTTGGGATTTTTTTTATTGTGAAAAATTTTCATCAATTTTTGTTGTATTTTTGAACAAATATTAGTGCATTGAGAACAACTAGTACAAACGATATTTCATCCTTTCCAAATTTTAAAACGCAATTACTGCATTGGGCTAACCAATTCAGGGAGGTTGTTCTTTTAGATTCAAACGCCTATCATCAAAAATATTCGAGTTATGATGCGGTTGTAGCCGTTGATGCTTTTACCTCAATTAAAACCGATTATGAAAATGCATTTCAAGATTTGTATCAGTACCAAAGTCAAACGAAAGATTGGCTATTTGGCTATTTGTCTTACGACGTAAAAAACGATACCGAAGAGTTGCATTCCAATAATTTCGACGGATTAGCCTTTCCCGATTTGTTTTTCTTCCAACCTAAAAAGTTGTTTTTAATCAAAGGGAATCAAGTTGAAATGCAGTATTTACGAATGTGCGATGACGAAATGGAAGCTGATTTCAGCGATATTATTTTGTCTAAAATTTGCGACTCTGCGACTTTGCGAGAAATCACTATAAATCAGAGAATCTCAAAAGAAAACTATCTTTCAAAAGTTTCAAAAATGCTCAAACATATTCAGCGTGGCTATATCTATGAAGCTAATTTTTGTATGGAATTCTATGCCGAAAATGCTAAAATTGATCCTTTAGAAATTTATCATAAATTAAATACTATTTCTGAACCACCATTTGCGGTGTTTTTCAAGAATCAGGAGCATTATTTACTTTCTGCATCGCCTGAACGTTATTTGAGAAAAGAGGGTACAAAAGTTATTTCCCAACCCATTAAAGGAACATCCAAGCGAAATGAAAATACTATTTTAGATGAACAATTAAAATCTGATTTAGCTCAAAACGAAAAAGAACGTTCGGAAAACATCATGATTGTTGATTTAGTTCGAAATGATTTATCGCACACCGCTACAAAAGGAAGTGTTCAAGTAGAAGAATTGTGCGAAGTATATACGTTTAAGCAAGTACATCAAATGATTTCTACAATTGTTTCCGAAGTAGAAAATACGACTTCACCTGTTGAAATCATCAGAACGACTTTTCCAATGGGAAGTATGACCGGTGCGCCTAAAATTTCAGCCATGCAAATCATAGAAACGTTAGAAGAAACCAAACGCGGATTGTATAGTGGGGCAGTGGGTTATTTCACTCCAAATGGCGATTTTGATTTTAATGTCGTAATTCGAAGTATTTTGTATAACGCTAAAAATGAATATCTTTCGTTTTCTGTTGGAAGCGCTGTAACGTCAAAAGCTATTCCTGAAAATGAGTACGAAGAGTGTTTATTAAAGGCAAAAGCGATGTTTGAGGTTTTATCTTAAGAGTATGAGAGAACAATTTGCACAACATATTAAGACTAATTTTCCGTTTCTTGCAAACGAACCCTTTTACATTGCCGTTAGTGGCGGAATTGACAGTATGGTTTTAGTTCATTTGTGTGCCCAACTCCACTTGAATTTTGAAGTTTTGCATTGTAATTTCATGTTAAGAGGTGCCGAAAGTGATGCAGAAACACAATTTATAGAATCATTTTGTAGTTCAAAAGGTATTCCAATTCACACTAAATATTTTGAAACAAATACAACAGCAGCCAATAATAAAGAATCAATTCAAATTACCGCTAGAAATCTTCGGTATCAATGGTTTTCTGAAATGATAGCCCAATCACAAATAAAGTATGTTGCCACAGCACACCATTTAGATGATTCATTGGAAACAGTTTTAATTAATTTTTCTAGAGGAACAGGTTTAGAAGGATTAACCGGAATTCCGGCTCAAAATGGATATGTTGTCCGACCATTATTGCCATTTTCTAGATTGGAAATTGAACATTTTGCAGCAGAAAATCAAATTCAATGGCGAGAAGATTCGAGTAACGCTTCCGATAAATATCTTCGAAATAAAATAAGACATTCCATTGTTCCTTTATTGAAGGAAATGAATGCAGGATTTTTAGATTCGTTTCAAAATTCAGTACGTCATTTGCAACAAGCAGAAAGTTTAGTTGATGATGCTACAAGATTAGTTTATGAAAAGGTAGTTAAGGAGGAAGAAAATCAACTCGAAATCAATTTGATTCAGTTACTAAAATTCCAAAATTACCAAGCCTATTTGTACCAATGGTTAAATAAATACGGCTTTTCAGCTTGGAATGATATTTATGATTTGGTCGAGGCGCAATCTGGAAAACAAGTCTTTTCTGAAACCCATGTTTTGTTGAAAGACCGAGAGAAATTAATCCTTTCCGAAAGAAAAACCAACAATAATGAAGAAGTTTACATAATTGAATCGATAACTTCTAAAGTTAATATTCCCTTAAATATTTCATTCTGTAACGTTAGTTACGTATCTGAAACCAATTCAAATTGTATATTTGTAAATGAAGAGGCACTAAAATTTCCGCTCACGATAAGAAAATGGCAAGAAGGCGATTATTTTTATCCCGCTGGAATGAATGGAAAAAAGAAATTGAGTAAGTATTTTAAAGATGAAAAATATTCACTTTTAGATAAAAAAAATCAATGGTTATTATGTGCTGAAGACCAAATTATTTGGATCATTGGTAAGCGCGCTGACAACCGATTCATCGCAAACGAAACAACAAAAAACCGTATAAAAATTGAACTAAACTAATGAAAAAATTCACCTACATTTTATTATTAATAACCTTTTTTGCTCAAGGACAAATTTTAAATCCTGTTAAATGGAAAAGTAAAGTAGTTCAAAAATCTGATACCGAATTTGAATTGGTTATGGAAGCTACTATCGAAAATGAGTGGCACATGTATTCGCAATATACTCCTGATGGCGGTGCACTTCCAACGGTTTTTAACTTTAAAAATGCCAAAGGAAATTATACTTTAGTAGGCAAAACAAAAGAGAGTGCGTATAAGAAAGTATTCAATGATATTTTTGAAGTGGATGAATATTATTTTGCTAAAACGGCTCAATTTAAACAAGTAATTAAAGTTACTAATACCAAATTAAAAGAAGTTAAAGTATATGTTGAATACCAAGCCTGTAAAGAGCAATGTATTCAGCAAGATAATACGTTTACTTTTCAATTACCTGAAATCAAAATAACGGATGATAAAGCTGTTTCAACTGCTGCAATTGCATCTGATTCAACTACTCAAAAAGTTGATTCTTTAAGCGCTGTTCAATCGTCGAATGCATCTGAAAATAAAGCGCAAAAAAGTAATGAAGCACCAGTTGAAGAGAAAAAAGGACTATGGTCAATTTTCTTTTTGGCGTTTATTGGCGGTTTTGCTGCTTTACTAACACCATGCGTATTTCCAATGATTCCAATGACCGTTAGTTTTTTTACTAAGCAAAGTAAAACAAAGGCAGAAGGAAAGAAAAATGCTATTTTATACGGGGTTTCAATCATATTAATTTATGTGATTTTAGGTTCATTAGTAACCGGAATATTTGGCGCCGATTCATTAAATGCGTTATCTACAAATGTGTGGTTTAATTTAATTTTCTTCGGACTCTTAGTATTCTTTGCAGCTTCCTTTTTAGGTGCTTTTGAAATTGTATTACCTAATTCTTGGGCTAACAAAGTAGATCAACAAGCCGATCGTGGTGGATTTGTAGGTATTTTATTCATGGCATTAGCATTAGCTATAGTTTCGTTTTCTTGTACAGGTCCAATTGTAGGTACATTATTAGTGGAAGCAGCTTCTAAAGGTGGATTAGCACCTATTGTAGGAATGCTTGGTTTTTCATCGGCATTAGCCTTACCATTTATGTTATTTGCAATGTTTCCAGGTTGGATGAACACGTTACCAAAATCAGGTGGATGGTTGAATACCGTTAAAGTATCATTAGGTTTCTTAGAATTGGCTTTGGCCTTTAAATTTTTATCAAATGCTGATTTAGTTGTTCAAGCACACTTATTAGAGCGTGAAGTTTTCTTAGGAATTTGGATTGCAATTTTTGGAACTTGGGCTGTATATCTGTTCGGAAAACTTACATTACCTCACGATAGTCCAATGTCGCACTTATCAATTGGCCGATTATTTATGGCAATTTTTGTAACCATATTTACGATTTATTTAATCCCTGGACTTTGGGGTGCGCCTTTAAAAATTATTTCTGGATTTCCACCGCCAATGACTTATAGTGAAAGTCCGAATGGTATAGGAACTTCTTCAGGAAATACTACTACAACTATTGATTTGCCGGAACACGCACATTCAGGACCACACGGAATTATTGCTTTTCATGATTATGAAGATGGAGTAGCGTATGCCAAGAAAGTGGGAAAACCTATTTTATTAGATTTTACAGGTCATGCTTGTGTGAATTGTCGAAAAATGGAAGATTTTGTTTGGTCGAAACCTGAAATCTTATCCCTATTAAAAGATAAAGTAGTTTTAATTTCATTGTATGTCGATGATAAACGTGAGTTACCAAAAGAAGCTCAATATGTATCGAAAGAAACAGGAAAAGAAATCGTAACCATTGGTAACAAATGGAGCGATTATCAAATTACACGATATAAAAACAATGCCCAACCTTATTATGTAATTTTGAATTCAGATGGTGAAGATATTTCCAAGCCTATCGGCTACACACCCGATGCAACCGAATACAAAAAATGGTTAGAAGAAGGCATTTCAAAATTCAAAAAATAAATTAAATCCCGAGTAATCGGGATTTTTTATTTCAAAAACTTTTTTATATTTGCATCTATATAAGCCATTAAAATAGTATAAGCCATGTTAGTAAAAGTATTCGGTAGCGCCGTCTTTGGCGTAGAAGCCACCACCATTACAGTTGAAGTTAATGTCGATAAAGGTATCGGCTACCACTTGGTAGGTTTACCCGATTCTGCGATAAAAGAAAGCAGTTATCGAATTGCAGCCGCTCTAAAAAATAATAATTATCAATTTCCCGGAAAAAAAATTACTGTAAATATGGCGCCCGCCGATTTGCGTAAAGAAGGTTCTGCTTATGATTTAACATTAGCGGTAGGAATTTTAGCCGCTTCTTCTCAAATTAAATTCGATACAATCCAACATTATGTTATTATGGGTGAGTTGTCTTTAGATGGAGGTTTGCAACCTATAAAAGGCGCATTATCTATTGCAATTAAGGCAAAAGAAGAAGGATTTAAAGGTTTGATTTTACCTTTTCAAAACGTAAAAGAAGCCGCAATTGTTGAAGGAATTGATGTATATGGTGTTGAAAACGTAATGCAAGTCATCAATTTTTTTGAAGGAAAGCACGATTTAATTCCAACAACAATTGACTGCACAGAAGAATTTAATAGAACCTTAGATTTTCCAGAACATGATTTCAGCGATGTCAAAGGTCAAGAGTCTATTAAACGTTGTATGGAAATTGCAGCAGCAGGCGGACATAACATTATATTAATTGGACCTCCAGGTTCAGGAAAAACGATGTTAGCCAAACGTTTGCCAAGTATTTTACCGCCCATGACGATGCGCGAAGCATTAGAAACTACAAAAATTCATTCGGTAGCTGGTAAAACAAAAGAGGTGGGTTTGATGGTTCAGCGCCCATTTAGAAGTCCACACCATACAGCAAGTTCGGTTTCATTAGTAGGCGGTGGGAGTTATCCGCAACCGGGAGAAATTTCATTGGCACATAATGGCGTTTTATTTTTAGATGAATTGCCCGAATTTAAGCGTGAAGTTTTAGAAGTCATGCGTCAGCCATTAGAAGATCGAGAAGTGACCATTTCAAGAGCAAAATTCACGATTACTTATCCATCGTCATTTATGTTAGTTGCCAGTATGAATCCAAGCCCTGGCGGATATTTTAATGATCCAAATGCTCCAGTAACATCATCGCCTATGGAAATGCAACGGTATTTGAGTAAAATTTCTGGGCCATTGTTAGATCGAATTGATATTCATATAGAAGTAACTCCTGTTCCATTTGAAAAACTAACCGAAACACGCAAAGCGGAAAGCAGTACAGAAATTAGAAAACGAGTGACCCTTGCACGAACTATTCAATCTTTACGATTTGAAAGTATGGAATACATTCATTATAATGCGCAAATGAGTAGCAAATTAATTAGAGAGTTTTGTGTTTTAGAAGAAGTTTCTTTGCAGTTATTAAAAACGGCTATGGAACGTTTAAATTTGTCAGCTAGAGCATATGATCGCATTTTGAAAGTTGCTCGAACAATAGCTGATTTGGAAGCGTCAAATTCTATTCAATCGCATCATGTAGCAGAAGCTATTCAGTATCGCAGTTTAGATAGAGAAGGGTGGTTAGGCTAATAAATTATTGAGATCCAAATACTATATAATGTAGATAAAATTGGAATAAGCATACTATGGATGGAACAGTACATCCTGACAATTGTTTGAAAATGAATTTGATTTGATATTGAAATCAGAAAAGGTATGCCCAAAATTACTTGAACATACCTTAAAAATTTTAATATTTCTGTCGATTTATGAAAAATGCAAAAACAACAGCTATTATTTTTTTCTGATAATAGATTAGAGTAAAATCTACTAATTTTTCAAAACTAAATGTAAAATATTATTCTAAACCACTTTCATCTATAGGTAATACTTCTTTAAAACCAACTGATTGCGCATAAATTGCATAATACATAGAATAAATAAATGGAAGGGTAAATAGAATACCAATACATAATACAAAAATCCCTAAAAGCATTCCTATAGCAGCTATTATTAATGCTATTATTATGATAAAGGGTTGTTTAAAAAACAACTGAGCACTTTTTGTAATAGCTTCTAAATAATTTTGTTCGCCATAAATAATTAATGGAACAGTAAAAATAGTAAATAAACCAATAAAAATTTGAACCACCGAATTAAAAAATTCAAATCCAAGAAGAGTTAAAACTGATGTAATAACAGCAGTTGTAAACCCAATAATTAAATAGCTTAAAAATAGTTGTTTAAAAAAGTACCCTTTGTAAAAATCAAATAAATTAGAAAAACTAAATTCTTTTTTAGTAGCTGATAAATGGTTTAAATGAATAAAACCAGCAGTTGTAGGAGCAAATAATGCACTAAAAAACATAGATACAACTGCATTTCCTATAATAAATGTTTTATCAGTTGCTAGGCTTTCAAGAGAAGTCATGGTTTCGGTAAAATTTGAAAAACCAAAAAAGGTTCCCAAAAGCAAAATATAAATTAATAATACCACAACCGAAACAATAATTAATCCTAGTCCAGCAATTAAAAAAGTTTTTTTGAAGGTAGCAAAACTTTCATCAATAAGTTTTCCTAAGTCTAACGAATATCCGTTACTCACTTTTTGCTCAATAATTTTTCTCATAGTTTGTTTTTTTAAATTAAATCCCAAAGTGCATCTTTAGGGGGAGAAGCTATAAATGTAAAAATTTCTTTTGATACTGGGTGCTTAAGTACTAATTTTTTTGCATGTAAGTGAATACCACCATCCGGATTGCTTCTGTCAAAACCATATTTCAAGTCGCCTTTAATTGGGCAACCAATCGCCTGGAACTGTGCTCTTATTTGGTGATGTCTGCCTGTATGCAAATCAATTTCTAAAACAAAATAATGGTCAAGTTTTTTTATAATTTGATACGAAAGACTTGCTGGTTTGCTTTCTGGAACTTCTTTAATATGGGCTCTTGAGGTATTGTTTTTTGAATTCCGTTTTAAGAAGTGAGTAAGTGTATCTTTCTCCTTAGAAGGATAGTTTTTAACTACTGCCCAATATGTTTTTTGTGTCTCTCTATTTTTAAACGAAGCGTTTAATCGTTCTAAAGCTTTTGAAGTTTTTGCAAAAATAACTACTCCAGATGTTGGACGGTCTAAACGATGCACTACACCTAGAAATACATCACCTGGTTTGCTGTATTTTTCTTTGATATATTCTTTAACTACATCAGATAATGGTTTATCGCCGGTTTTATCGCCTTGAACAATATCACCCACACGTTTATTGATAACGATGATGTGATTATCTTCATGAAGAATTTGTAGGTTTGATTTATTTGAAATTATTTTTTCAGTCAAAATGTACTAATTAAGCGCCGCTAGATTAATATTGTTCATTTGCATTTGGAAAATCTTTTGATTTCACATCGGTAACGTATTGACCAATTGCAATTGACATTTCTTCAAATAAATTCATGTAGCGTCTTAAAAATCTCGGACTAAATTCGTGAGTCATTCCAATCATGTCATGTAATACTAGGACCTGACCATCAACTCCGCCTCCTGCACCAATTCCAATAACGGGAATGGAGATGCTTTGAGCTACTTTTTCAGCCAAATGTGCTGGAATTTTTTCTAATACCAATGCAAAACAACCTATTTTTTCAAGCATTTTTGCATCTTCTAATAATTTTTCTGCTTCAGCATCTTCTTTAGCTCTAACAGAATAAGTTCCAAATTTATAAATCGATTGTGGGGTTAAGCCTAAATGTCCCATAACAGGAATACCTGCATTCAATATTTTTTTTATGGAAGCAGCAATTTCGCTTCCGCCTTCAAGTTTTACAGCATGTCCGCCACTTTCTTTCATAATACGAATAGAAGACCGAAGCGCTTCTTTTGGATCCGATTGATAACTTCCAAACGGTAAATCAACTACAACTAAAGCTCTTTCGCATGCTCTAACCACACTTGAAGCGTGATATATCATTTGATCAAGCGTAATAGGTAATGTAGTTTCGTGTCCTGCCATTACATTACTCGCAGAATCACCAACAAGAATAACATCAACTCCTGCAGCGTCTACAATTTTAGCCATTGTAAAATCATAGGCAGTTAGCATAGAAATCTTCTCACCATTGATTTTCATGTCAATTAATGATTTTGTGGTAATTCTTTTGTAATCTTTTTTTGCTACAGACATTTTTCGACTATTTTTGAAGAAACAAAATTAACTTTTAAAAA